>SWCD01023082.1_pt1 | contig 118439 bp, 111 predicted proteins | sample 4693011 | NCBI WGS metagenome assembly SWCD01 (sample SAMN10267278, study PRJNA491770) | bioreactor metagenome | isolation source: DHS bioreactor inoculated with marine | place: Japan: Omine Ridge, Nankai Trough | reverse complement strand
GGGGGGGCGGCCTCGATCGGCAATATGGCCCTGATCAAGCGCGTCGCCGCCAGCGGCACGGCCCCCACCCCGATGGTGCGCGAGGTCATGGGCGTGCTGGGCAAGATGGGGTTCTGGGCCATCGTGCTGCTGTGGATAACCGGGCTTGGTATGATCTCGATCACGGCGGGGACGCTGGCGGTCGGATGGGCGTTTTACGTCAAGCTGCTTGCGGCGACGGTTGCGCTGGGCGCCAGCAGCTTTCTGGCGTGGATGCGCAAGCAGGCCGCAGCCGGAGGCACGCCGCCCGCCATCGCGCGGGTGCGGACGTGGGTGCTGACCGGTCTGATCGCGGTCTCGCTTGCCATCGTCTTTGCCGTGATCGCTTTTAACTAAGCCATTCTCCACACTTGGCCCCGCCGTCCGGGCGGGGCCAAGTTTTCTGGCAACGAATTCCGCCCCAGCCCGTTTGCCCTGCATGGGTTTCGACGGAAGGGCGCGACATGCTGGACTGGCTGAAAGACAACACAGAGCTTTTGAGCCTGCTGATCAGCGCCGCCATGGCGGTGATCTGGCTGGTCTATCTTCAGGTCATCCTGATGGGGTTCATCCGTCAGCGTCGTCCGGTCATCCTGATCACCCGCAGCGCCGCGCTGGACGGTCAGGCCCGGTGTTTCATTACCAACATGGGCTCCGAGGCGATCTATGTGCTGAACCTCGTGGCCGAGTTGCACACTGAAAAGCGCAAATATGCCGCCGTGGTCACTGACCGCGTCGAGCAGAAGTTCGAGGACCTCAATCGCCCGTCCGAACGCACCAACCAAGGGCCGCTGGACAGTGGCGCCTTCTTCGATGCCGGCAGTTTCCACGAGTTGGAGGTGCGGGCCCGGAACGCCATCTCTCATCCGCTGGCTGATGACGACATCACCTGCCTGACCATAACCGTGGCCGCCGCGACCGGCCACGCCAGCCATCTGGCAGCCGCATGGCGCAGCTTCCGGATCGAGCATGTGGACGGCGAAAGGCGGTTCATCCCCGAGACCGTCCTGACAAAGCAAATCCAGAGGAACTGGCGCCGCAACAAGCTGGGCCGCCTGCTGGCCGAAAGCCTGAACGACTCGGAGTCCGAATCCGAAGGCGCGGTCGAGGTGTCGAGCAAGGAACGCACGTCGAAGGGTCAGGCGTCGGACCAAGGTCGATCACGGTAGTTTAAGGGGGATACGACATGCCTCGTCCCGCCATATCGAAGGCCGGGTTAAGAATTGGTGCCCAGGAGAGGACTCGAACCTCCACGTCCATACGGACACTAGCACCTGAAGCTAGCGCGTCTACCATTCCGCCACCTGGGCAGGTGTCGAAGCCGCGATTTAGCCGGGGGGCAGGGGGGTGTCAATGGGCCTGCGCCGGATTAATCGACAAGCGCGCGAAATTTTCTCGTACTGGGGAAAACCCGGCGCCCGGACGCCCTGCTATCTGTCTGCGTGCCGATTTGTCGCCACATCCCGTCCGTCCGAAAGGGTCAAGGTGATCTGCGCCCTTGTGCGGTGGCAGAGCACTGGGTAAACCATTGCGCGACAAGGCAACGGGGAATTCATCATGTCCAAGCTGGTCACCATTTTCGGCGGCTCCGGGTTCGTAGGTCGCTATATTGCCCGCCGGATGGCCCGTGAGGGCTGGCGCGTGCGCGTCGCCTGCCGCAATCCCAACGAGGCTATTTTCGTGCGCCCCTATGGCGTCGTGGGTCAGGTCGAACCTGTGTTCGCCAATATCCGCGACGACGAGTCGGCGCGACAGGTGCTGATCTCGGCCGATGCGGTGATCAACTGTGTGGGCGTGCTGGCCGAGTCGGGGCGCAACACCTTCGACAGCGTTCAGGCCGAAGGGGCCGAGCGGATCGCCCGTGTCTCGGCCGAGTTGGGGATCGACCGGATGGTGCAGATCTCGGCCATCGGGGCGGACGTGGACAGCGAAAGCGACTATTCCCGCACCAAGGCGCTGGGCGAGCAGGGCGTGCTGCGCCATCAGCCGGATGCGGTGATCCTGCGCCCCTCGGTGATCTTCGGGGCCGAGGATGAGTTCTTCAACCGCTTCGCCTCGATGTCCCGGTTTGGGCCGGTGCTGCCGGTGATCGGTGCGAAGACCTGCTTCCAGCCGGTCTATGTCGACGATGTGGCGCGCGCGGCGGTCGCCGGCGCAACTGGCAAGGCCGCCCCCGGCGTCTACGAGTTGGGCGGTCCGGATGTGGAAAGCTTCGGCGATCTGATGCAGCAGATGTTGCGGGTGATTAACCGCCGCCGGCTGGTGATGAACATTCCTTTCGGTATCGCCGGCCTCATGGCCAAGGGCTTTGGCCTGCTGCGTGTCTTGTCCGGGGGGCTGATCTCGGGGCCGGTGACCAGCGATCAGGTGATCAACCTGCGCCGCGATAACGTGGTGTCGTCAGGGGCGCGGGGGTTCAGCGATCTGGACATCCAGCCCACATCGCTGGAGGCCGTTCTGCCCGAATATCTGTGGCGCTATCGTCCCTCGGGTCAGTATGACGCGATCAAGGATTCGGCCCGCAACCTGCGCCACGAGCGTCCCTGATCAGCTATAGGCATAGGCCAGCAGCACCAGCCCCAACGCCACGCGGTAGATCACGTATGGCGTGAAGCTGACCGACCGCAGCAGCCGCATCATCAGGCTTAGGGCCAGCAGGGCCGAGACGAAGGCAAAGACCGCGCCGATGGCTGCGTCCTTCCACATCTGCGCGTCGGCGTTCATCGCCGCGTCCGCCCCCACCAGCGTGCCCGAGGCGATGATCGTCGGGATCGACATCAGCATCGACAGCTTGGCCGCGTCCTGCCGCGCATAGCCAAGGTAGCGCGCGGCCGAGATGGTGATGCCCGACCGCGACGTTCCGGGGATCAGCGCCACCGCCTGCCACAATCCCATGGTCAGCGCATCGCGGCGGGTCCAGTCGGGCGCGGTCAGCCGGGTCGCGCCGCGCTGATCGACCACGTAAAGCACGATGCCGAAGATCAACATGGTCCAGCCGATCACCGCGACCGAGCGCATCATGTCGTCGATGCCGGTCAACTTCAGCGCCAGACCGATCAGGATCACCGGGATCGTGGCAATCAACAGCAAAAACGCCAGCCGCCCACCCGCAGTGTCCACGCGACCGCGCAGCAGGTCGGGCACGCCTCGGGCGGCAAGCGCCACGTCGGCCCTGAAGTACAGCACGACGGCCAGAAGCGTGCCGACATGCACCGCCACATCTATGGCCTGACCCTGATCGGACAGGCCCGTCAGTTGGGGCAACAGGATCAGGTGGCCAGAGGAAGAGATGGGAAGAAATTCGGTCAAGCCCTGGATAACGGCGACCAGCAACAGATGGAGAAGGGTCATTCAAATGCCTGCCTGTGATTCGATAGCGCGACCCTACTCCGGGCGCTCTTGAGGGGAAGGGGGTGAAATGGGTAAAGCATACTTACCTAATTTTCCGGCGAGATTGCCGGACGGCCCGTCTCGTCGCCGTATTTTCGAAAAGTAGGTCAGCACATTTTACTTTTCTTTCGGTCCGGTTCTGTCTATAGGTGCGTGCTCGCACCCTGACTCGATTTTCCGGAGGACTCCCAGATGGCAAAACAGCCCATGCTCAAATTCGTGAACATTGAGCGGGACATGCCTGAAAAAAGGCCTCCCGATCTGCGCGCGCGGGACTTCGACGAGATCTATGACGAGTTCGCCGATTCCAAGGCCGCCGAGCAATCCAGCCGGTGTTCGCAATGCGGTGTGCCCTATTGCCAGACCCATTGTCCGCTGCACAACAACATCCCCGACTGGCTGCGCCTGACCGCCGAAGGGCGTCTGAAAGAGGCGTATGAGATCAGTCAGTCCACCAATACCTTCCCCGAGATCTGTGGCCGCATCTGCCCGCAGGACCGCCTGTGCGAAGGCAATTGCGTGATCGAACAGTCGGGCCACGGCACCGTCACCATCGGCTCGGTCGAGAAATACATCACCGACACCGCGTGGGAAAAGGGTTGGGTCACACCGGCCGCGCCGCGACAGGAACGCGACGAAAGCGTCGGCATCATCGGGGCCGGTCCGGGCGGGCTTGCCGCCGCCGACATGCTGCGTCAGCAGGGCATTCAGGTTACCGTCTATGATCGTTACGACCGCGCCGGCGGCCTGCTGACCTATGGCATTCCCGGCTTCAAGCTGGAAAAGGACGTGGTCATGCGCCGCATCGACCAGCTAGAGCAGGGCGGCGTCAAATTCCGTCTGGATTGCAACGTCGGCGACGATATCTCGTTCGCCGAGATCCGTGGCGCTCATGATGCCGTCGTCATCGCGACCGGCGTCTACAAGTCCCGCGACCTTCCGGCGCCCGGCGTCGGCGCCAAGGGGATCGTGCGCGCGCTGGACTACCTGACCGCCTCGAACCGTCAGAACATGGGCGACAGCGTTCCGGAATACGAGTCGGGCGAGCTGAACGCCAAGGGCCGCCGCGTCGTGGTCATCGGCGGTGGCGACACCGCGATGGACTGCGTGCGCACCGCCATCCGTCAGGGCGCCGAGTCGGTCCGCTGTCTGTATCGCCGCGACCGCGCCAACATGCCCGGCTCGCAGCGCGAGGTTGCCAATGCGGAAGAAGAGGGCGTGGAATTCGTCTGGCTGTCGGCGCCCAAGGGCTTCACCGGCGACACGGTCGAAGGCGTCATGGTCTCGCGCATGCGTCTGGGTGCGCCCGACGCCACCGGTCGCCAGATGCCCGAGCTGATCGAGGGCGCGGATTACGTCGAAGAGGCCGATCTGGTCATCAAGGCGCTGGGCTTCGAGCCCGAGGATCTGCCCACCCTGTGGGATGAGAAGGATCTGGAAGTGACCCGCTGGGGCACCGTCAAAGCCGATTTCCGCACCCATCAGACCGCTCTGCCGGGCGTCTATGCGGTTGGCGACATCGTGCGCGGCGCAAGTCTGGTGGTCTGGGCGATCCGCGACGGCCGCGAAGCCGCCGACGCGATCATCGCCCAGTTCGCCGAGCGCGCCGCGGTGGCGGCAGAATAATGTCCCGGCCCCGCCCGCATCTCGGCAAATTTGGTCCACATTTGCCCGATACCCCTAGACCAAGGTGCATATGTAAGCACCCAGTAAGGGGTATTGAAAATGAGTGCAGCAATTCCACATCCCGTCCAGATCGAAACGATCGAGGATTCCGATACGATCCGCATGTGGCGGCATCGGGGTCGCAGCCGCCGTCTGGTGGTCTGTTTCTCGGGGCTTGGTCCCAAGGGCCAGTTGCCCAAGGTCGAATTCGCCCAGGTCGCCAGCCGCGAAGGGCTGGATTCCGCAATATTCGTCGCGGATCCGCAGCGCACGTGGCTGAACACGCCGGGCTTTCTGGATACGGTCGTCAAACACGTAACCTATTCCGCCTACGAGATGCGCGCGACCGAAGTGGTCGCGATCGGCAGCTCGATGGGGGGCTTCAGTGCAATGGCGCTGGCGTCGTGCTATCCTTTGAAAGCCGCGGTGGCCTTCGCTCCGCAGTTCTCGGTGCATCCCGCCTTCGCCCCCGAAGAAGACCGGTGGTTGGACTATCGCGCGCAGATTCAACGGTATCGCGTGCGGTCGCTGGCCCGGCGTCTGGTGGCGCAGACGCAATTCTACGCGTTCCACGGCGATTCGCCGGAAGAAGAGATGCAGTGCGATCTGTTCCCGATCCGGCCGAACCTGCACCATTTCGTGGTGCCCGACAGCGACGAGACGCTGGCCTACAAGCTGCGCCGCTCGGGCGCGCTGGCGCCGCTGGTTGCGGACTGCTTCGGTCTGGCGACGGGTCGCGTGGCAGAAACAATGACTGCGATGGGCGCCGAAGAGCGCACCGTCGTCACCGGCCGGGAGGGTACCTGTGCGTATCCGCCTGCTCACATGTTCTAGATAACGGGTCGTTCTCGCGGCCCGTAAAGCACGGGGCCGACTGGGCCAGCGAGGAGATCCTTCATGACCAAATATGATGACGCCTGGGTCGCGGCCGAAGAGGCCAAGCGTACGTTCATGGCGGAAAACAGCCTTTACCACGAAGACAGCGAACATGCGTCCTGTGGTGTCGGCCTTGTCGTCTCGGTGGACGGCAGCAAATCCCGCAGCGTGGTGGAAAACGGCATCGCCGCCCTCAAGGCCATCTGGCACCGGGGCGCCGTCGATGCGGACGGCAAGACCGGCGACGGCGCCGGCATCCACGTTCAGATCCCGGTCCCGTTCTTCTACGACCAGATCGAGCGCACCGGCCACAAGCCCAACAAGGACCATCAGATTGCTGTCGGTCAGGTCTTTCTGCCCCGCACCAATTTCGGCGCGCAGGAAATCTGCCGGACCATCGTGGAATCCGAAGTTCTGCGCATGGGCTATTACATCTACGGCTGGCGCCATGTGCCGGTGAACATCGACTGCCTTGGCGAAAAGGCCAACGCCACCCGGCCCGAGATTGAACAGATCCTGATCTCGAACGCCAAGGGCGTCGACGAAGAGACGTTCGAGCGTGAGCTTTACGTCATCCGCCGCCGCATCGAAAAAGCAGCCGCCGCCGCGCAGGTGCCCACGCTTTACATCGCCTCGCTGTCCTGCCGGTCGATCATCTACAAGGGCATGATGCTGGCCGAGCAGGTCGCCGAATTCTATCCCGACCTGATGGACGAACGCTTCGAAAGCGCCTTTGCCATCTATCACCAGCGTTATTCCACCAACACCTTCCCGCAGTGGTGGCTGGCTCAGCCTTTCCGCATGCTGGCCCATAACGGCGAGATCAACACCCTCAAGGGCAACGTCAACTGGATGAAGTCCCACGAGATCCGCATGGCGTCGAACTACTTCGGCGACATGGCCGAGGATATCAAACCCATCGTCGCGGCGGGCTCGTCCGACTCGGCGGCGCTGGATTCGGTGTTCGAGGTGCTGGTCCGCGCCGGGCGCAACGCGCCGATGGCAAAGACCATGCTGGTGCCCGAAAGCTGGTCCAAGCAGGCCCGCGATCTGCCGCAGGCGTGGCGCGACATGTATTCCTACTGCAACTCGGTGATGGAGCCGTGGGACGGCCCCGCCGCCCTTGCCATGACCGATGGCCGCTGGGTCTGCGCCGGTCTGGACCGCAACGGCCTGCGTCCCATGCGCTATGTCGTCACCGGCGACGGGCTTGTCATCGCGGGCTCCGAGGCTGGGATGGTTCCGATCGACGAAGCCAGCGTCAAGGAAAAGGGCGCGCTTGGCCCCGGCCAGATGATCGCCGTCGACATGAAAGAGGGCAAGCTGTTCCACGACACCGAGATCAAGGACAAGCTTGCGGCCTCGCGGCCCTATGCCGACTGGGTCAAGCGGATCGTCGATCTGGAAGCCAAGACCACCACCGATCAGGGCAAGCCGATCTATGCGGGCGGTGAGCTGCGCAAGCGTCAGATCGCCGCCGGCATGTCGGTCGAAGAGCTGGAGCAGGTGCTGGCGCCCATGGCCGAGGACGGCAAGGAAATGATCGCCTCGATGGGCGACGACACGCCTTCGGCGGTTCTGTCGTCGAAGTACCGTCCGCTTAGCCATTTCTTCCGGCAGAACTTCAGTCAGGTCACCAACCCGCCGATCGACAGTCTGCGGGAATACCGGGTGATGAGTCTGAAGACCCGGTTCGGCAACCTCAAGAACGTGCTGGACGAGTCTGGCAACCAGACCGAGATCCTGTCGCTGGACAGCCCCTTCGTGTCGAACGCCAAGTTCGAGGCCCTGCTGACCCAGTTCGGCAAGGCCGTCGTCGAAATCGACTGCACCTTCGCCTATGACGCCGGTGCCGCCGCGCTAAGCGAGGGTCTGACCCGCATCCGCGCCGAGGTCGAGGACGCTGTCGCCTCGGGCGCCGCGCATATCGTGCTGAGCGATCAGAATCAGGGCCCCGAGCGTGTGGCCATGCCGATGATCCTTGCCACCAGCGCCGTGCATTCGTGGCTGACGCGCAAGGGTCTGCGGACCTTCTGTTCGATCAACGTGCGGTCCGCTGAATGCGTCGATCCGCATTATTTCGCCGTGCTGATCGGCGCCGGTGCCACCACCGTCAACGCCTATCTGGCGCAGGACAGTCTGGCGGACCGGATCGAACGTGGCCTGCTGGATTGCTCGCTGACCGAAGCGGTGCGCAACTATCGCAACGCCATCGATCAGGGTCTGCTGAAGATCATGTCCAAGATGGGCATCTCGGTGATCTCGTCCTATCGCGGCGGTCTGAACTTCGAGGCCGTGGGCCTCAGCCGCGCCATGTGCGCCGAGTATTTCCCCGGCATGCTGTCGCGGATCTCGGGCATCGGTGTCAGCGGCATCCAGCGCAAGCTGGAAGAGGTGCACGCCCTTGGCTGGCGCGGCGAACGCGACATCCTGCCCATCGGCGGTTTCTACAAGCTGCGCCGCTCGGGCGAGAAACACGCTTGGGAAGCGCAGACCATGCATCTGCTGCAGGCGGCCTGTAACAAAGCGTCCTATGAGATGTGGAAGCAGTATTCCAAGGCGATGCAATCGAACCCGCCGATCCATCTGCGCGACCTTCTGGCGATCAAGCCGATGGGCGGGGCGGTGCCGATCGAAGAGGTCGAAAGCATCACCTCGATCCGCAAGCGGTTCGTGACGCCGGGCATGTCCCTTGGTGCGCTGTCGCCCGAGGCTCACAAGACCCTGAACGTTGCCATGAACCGCATCGGCGCCAAGTCCGATTCGGGCGAGGGCGGCGAAGATCCGGCGCATTTCGTGCCCGAGGCCAACGGCGACAACCCCAGCGCCAAGATCAAGCAGGTCGCATCGGGCCGCTTCGGTGTCACCGCCGAATACCTGAACCAATGCGAAGAGCTTGAGATCAAGATCGCCCAAGGCGCCAAGCCCGGCGAGGGCGGTCAGCTTCCCGGCATGAAAGTGACCGAGCTGATCGCGCGTCTGCGCCATTCGACGCCGGGCGTCACGCTGATCAGCCCGCCGCCGCATCACGACATCTATTCGATCGAGGATCTGGCGCAGCTGATCTACGACCTCAAGCAGATCAACCCGCGCTGCAAGGTGACGGTGAAGCTGGTCGCCAGTTCCGGCGTCGGCACCATCGCGGCGGGCGTGGCCAAGGCCAAAGCCGACGTGATCCTGATCTCGGGGCACAATGGCGGCACGGGGGCCAGCCCGGCGACCTCGATCAAATATGTGGGTCTGCCGTGGGAAATGGGTCTGACCGAGGCGCATCAGGTTCTGGCAATGAACAACCTGCGCGGTCGCGTCACCCTGCGGACCGATGGCGGTCTGCGCACGGGCCGCGATATCGTTATGGCCGCCATGATGGGCGCCGAGGAATTCGGCATCGGCACCGCCGCGCTGATCGCGATGGGCTGCATCATGGTGCGTCAGTGCCAGTCGAACACCTGTCCCGTCGGCGTCTGCACCCAGGACGAGGCGCTGCGCGACAAGTTCACCGGCAATGCCGACAAAGTGGTCAACCTGATCACCTTCTACGCCACCGAAGTCCGCGAAATCCTGGCCTCGATCGGGGCGCGGTCGCTGGATGATGTGGTGGGCCGGGCTGATCTTCTGAGTCAGGTCAGCCGGGGCTCGGCGCATCTGGACGATCTGGACCTGAACCCGCTGCTGATCACCGTCGATGGCGCGGCCGATATCGTCTATGACCGGGAAAAACCCCGCAACGCGGTGTCGGACACGCTGGACGCGCAGATCGTCAACGACGCTTCGCGCTTCCTGAACGACGGCGAGAAGATGCAGTTGCAATACGCCGTGCAGAACACCCTGCGCACGGTGGGCACCCGCACCTCGAGCCATATCGTCAGCAAGTTCGGCATGCGCAATTCGCTGCAACCCGATCATCTGACGGTCAAGCTGAACGGCTCGGCCGGCCAGTCGCTGGGGGCCTTCGCCGCGCCCGGCCTGAAGATCGAGGTGTCGGGCGACGCCAACGACTATGTCGGCAAGGGCCTGTCGGGAGGCACCATCGTGGTGCGTCCGCCGATGGCATCGCCGCTCGTGGCCGCGCAGAACACGATCATCGGCAACACCGTGCTTTACGGCGCCACCGACGGCTGCCTCTTCGCCGCCGGACGCGCGGGCGAACGGTTCGCGGTGCGCAACTCGGGCGCCGATGTGGTGATCGAGGGCTGCGGCACCAACGGCTGCGAATACATGACCGGCGGCACGGCGGTCATTCTGGGCAGCATCGGTGCCAACTTCGGCGCGGGCATGACCGGCGGCATGGCGTTCTTGTATGACCCCGAGGACAAGGCCGAGACCATGATCAACCATGAAACGGTCGTGACCTGCCCCGTCACGGTCGAACATTGGATGAGCCTGCTGCACGGGCTGGTTCAGCGGCATCAGAAGGAAACCGGCAGCGTCAAGGCCGCCGACCTTCTGCAGCACTGGGATCTTGAGCGCGAGAATTTCGTTCAGGTCTGCCCGAAAGAGATGCTGACGCGGCTGCCCTATCCGCTGTCCGAGGAAGAGACGGCGATTCCCGCCGAATAAACGATGCTTCGGCGCGGCCCCGAACGGGTGCCGCGCCGGGCTTTGCGGGCGGGGGGTGACACCCCATAGGCCCACGCCACAGGTCTTGACCCGCTGCATCGGGTGATGGATGAACAACGCCGTGGCCAGACAGACATCAAAAGCGAAATCCACGGCGCGCAAGCGTCCGGCGAAGAAGGCGGGCAAGGGTGCCTCGGCAAGCAAACGCGCCCGTCCGGCGCGTGGCCTGAAACGGATGCTCTGGGGCTGGATCTGGCGGGCTGGTGTGGCGGTCGCCGTGGTGCTTGCCCTGTCGCTGCTGTTCTTTCGCTTCTTCAACCCGCCCACCACCTATTACATGACCGCCGAGGCCCGGCGCCTTGGCGGCGTGGATCACCAGTGGATTCCGCTGTCGGAAATGGCCCCCTCGATGCCGCTGTCGGCGGTCGCCGCCGAGGATGCCAATTTCTGTCTGCATTGGGGCTTCGACATGGACGCGATCCGCAAGGCGATGGAGGATGGCGGCCAGCGCGGGGCCTCGACCATCTCGCAGCAGACGGTCAAGAACGTTTACCTGTGGCAGGGCCGAAGCTGGACCCGCAAGGCGCTGGAGGCCATGCTGACCCCGCTGGCCGAGACCGTCTGGCCCAAGCGTCGACTGCTTGAGTTGTATCTGAACGTGGCCGAGTTCGACGAGGGCGTCTTTGGCGTCGACGCCGCCGCCTTCCGCTATTTCCGCACCGGGGCCGCCGATCTGACGCCGGTGCAGGCCGCCCGGCTGGCGGCGATCCTGCCCGACCCCAAGGGGCGCAGCGCCGCCCAGCCTACCAGCTATCTGAAAAAGCGAACGCGTCAGATCATGGACGGTGCGGCAACGCTCCGCTCGGATGGTCGCGCAGACTGCTTCGCCGGTTGAAAATCGTCTCTCGGGGCGGCACTACCGTCCTGTAAGCGTCTCAGGTGATTGAATGAACAGATTGTATCACGTCCCCCTTTCCCCCTTCTGCCGCAAGGTCCGTCTGGTGATGGCCGAGAAGAAGATCGAGGTGGAGTTGATCGAGGAACGGTATTGGGAAGAGCATCCCGATTTTCTGCGCCGCAACCCCGCCGGCAAGGTGCCGGTGCTGAAGATCAACGGGCTGACCCTGTCCGAAAGCAGCGCAATCTGCGAATACCTCGAAGAGACCGTGCCCGACCCCGCGCTGATGCCCCGCGACCCCGTCGCCCGCGCCGAGGTCCGTCGGCTGGTGATGTGGTTCGACGACAAGTTCCACCACGAGGTGACGTCGAAGCTGCTGTATGAGCGGATCAACAAGAAGATCACCGGACAGGGCTATCCCGACAGCACCAACGTCAAGCAGGGTGCCAAGCGGATCAAGTTCCACATCGATTATATGGGCTGGCTGCTGGATCAGCGGCGCTGGCTGGCGGGCGATCATCTGACGCTTGCCGATTTCGCGGCGGCGGCGCATTTCTCGTCGCTGGATTACATCCGCGACGTGGACTGGAACCGCAATCCGCAGGTCAAGGACTGGTACGCCAAGATCAAGTCCCGTCCGGCCTTCCGGTCGATTCTGGCCGACAACGTGCCCGGCTTTCCGCAGCCGCGGCAATATTCGAATCTGGATTTTTGAGCGCGGCGCTGAAGACGCGCCTGGGCGAGTTCGCCCGGCAAAGCGGCTTTGGCGCAATGGGGGTCTGCCGGCCCGACGCCATCCCTGATGCTGCCGCCCGGCTTGAGGCGTTCGTTGCCTCGGGCGCCCACGGTCAGATGGGCTGGATGGAGGATCGCCGCCATTGGCGCGGCAACCCCGCCGCCCTGTGGCCCGAAGCCCGCTCGGTCGTGATGCTGGCCGACATCTATACCCCCGACGTTGATCCGCTGGCGGTGCTGGACCAACCCGACCGGGCCGGGATCAGCGTCTATGCCCGCAACCGCGACTACCATGATGTGGTGAAGAAACGGTTGAAGAAGGTCGGCCGCTGGCTGATCGAGCAAAGCCCCGACGCCGCGATCAAGGTGTTTGTCGACACCGCTCCGGTAATGGAAAAGCCGCTGGGCGCTGCCGCCGGTCTGGGCTGGCAGGGCAAGCACACCAACCTGCTGGGCCGCGATCTGGGCAGCTGGTTCTTTCTGGGCGCGATCTTCACCACCGTCGAGTTGCCCGTCGACCCCCCCGGCACCGAGCGGTGCGGCAGTTGCACCGCCTGTCTGGACGTCTGCCCCACCGATGCCTTTCCCGCCCCCTTCCAACTGGATGCCCGGCGCTGCATTTCCTATCTGACGATCGAATACCACGGCCCCGTCCCCGAAGAGTTGCGGGCCAAGATGGGCAACCGGATCTATGGCTGCGACGATTGTCTTGCCGTCTGCCCGTGGAACAAGTTCGCCCAGACCGCGTCCGAGGCCAAGTATCACGCCCGCCCGGATCTGAACGCCCCCCGGCTGGCCGATCTGGCGGCGCTGGACGACGCCGGGTTCCGGGCGCTGTTCTCGGGCTCTCCGATCAAGCGGATCGGGCGGGACAGGTTCGTGCGTAACGTCTGCTATGCCATCGGCAACTCGGGTCAGGGGGCGCTGCTGGCGGCGCTGGACCCGTTGCTGGGCGATCCCGATCCCGCCGTCGCCGATGCCGCCCGCTGGGCGCAGGCGCGGCTGGCCGGGTCTGGTGAGGGTCCCGCATGAAGCGTCTGTTTGCCCCTCTGCGCTATCTGCTGCACCGGATGGCCTATTGGTCCGAACGGCTGATGGATCACATGGTGGTTCGCCGCGCCCGGTCGCGCGGCGATGTGCCGGCGCTGGACCCCTATCGCGGCTTTTCCACCCCCACCCACGCCATTGTCCGGGGGCGGGCGCTGACCGCCCTGCGCCGCACCGACCCAAGCGAGGGGCAGCGTCTGTCGACCAACCTGCGCCAGATGGTGTCGCTGTTCATCACCGGCGAGTTGGCGGATCTGCCCGTCGTTGCCTCGGACAGCCGGGCCGAGACCCGCACCAACGCCGAGGGCTACCTGTGGCTGGAGGTTCCCCGCGAAGACCTGTCCCCCGGCTGGTCCGAGGTCACGGTCGAGATCGCCGGCCATCCCGAAACGCGGGTGAATTTTCCGGTGCTGGTGCCCCGCGATGATGCCCGTTTTGGGGTGATCTCGGACGTGGACGACACGATGATGGAAACCGGCGCCTATTCCCTGATGCGCAATCTCTGGACCTCGATGACCGGCAACGCGCTGACGCGGCACGTCTATCCCGACGCGGTCGAGATGATGCAGCGGCTTTTCGACGAAGGGCGCAATCCGGTGTTCTACGTCAGCTCATCGCCGTGGAACCTGCATGCGTTTCTGGACCGGGTGTTCGACCGGGCGGGGCTCGTGGCCGGGCCGATGTTCCTGCGGGATCTGGGGATCGCGCGGGACCGGTTCATCGGCGCGTCCCACGCCGATCACAAGGGCGGCGCCATCGACAGCGTGCTGGAAGCCAACCCCGATCTGGAATTCATCCTGATGGGCGATACCGGCCAGAAGGACGCCCATGTCTACCGCGCGGCGTGCGAGCGTCATCCGGGGCGGATCTGCGCCATCGTGCTGCGAGAACCCGGCCCCGGCCCGGATACCGCCAGTCAGGAACAGATGCAGGCCATCGCGGCACTGGGCGTGCCGCTGCTGCATGGTCCGGATTTCACCGGGATGGACGAGAGGCTGCGTGCAGCCGGGCTGAAGGTTTCCCGCGCGACCGACCCGCGATAATTGTCCGCATTTTTGCGGGCCCGCTTAACCGAACGATCATTTCGCCTGTGTTTTAGTCAAAGGATTGCTGGCGACTGCGGTTGCCCCTCGGGGTAGGGGGCCGACGCCGCCAGCCGGTCGATCTGTAAGAATCGCTGTGGAAATGCTATCCTGTCGTCCGCGGGTGGCCCACTTGGATGGAGGAAAGACCATGACAAGACATCTTGCCGACCATGCCCATGGACGGCCTCCGAAGGACCTGTTGCGGATCTACGCCGAGGTCGAGCATCGGCTTGGCCTGCGCGATGACCTCCGACTGAATGTGCTTTACCGGCGCCGGCCCCGTGTCATGTCGCGGGCCAGAGCCATGCAATTTCTGCGCATAGCGCGCGGCAGGTTCAGCTGACCGGGCTTGATGCAGGCTGATCCGGGGCCGGTCTGATCCGGTCCAAGCCAGCCCGGCCCGCCCGACCCGGTGCCGGAGAGGATATGCGACAGGCGTAAAGGCGGCTGTGCGCCGTTGGGGCTTTCCAGTGGGGGCTTTGCAGGTGGGGGCTTTCTAACCACGGGGCTCTTGGCTAGATACCCGATCACGTCGTCCGGCCACGGCTGTTGCGTGGGGACCGTCCTTAGAAGGTGTCCTCGATGCAGCCAATCCGCGGCATAGCCCTTATGATCCTCGCCATGACGCTGTTCGTCGTGATGAGCGGACTGATCAAGGCCGCCGACCGCGTTCCCGCGGGCGAGGCGCTTTTCTTCCGCGCCGCCGCCAGCCTGCCGTTCATCGCCGGTTGGCTGGTTCTGCGCGGCACCTTCCTGCGCGACCTGCGCACCAGCAACTGGAAAGGCCACATCTGGCGCGGCATCTTCGGCACCACGGCCATGGGGCTGACCTTTGCCGGGCTGAAACTGTTGCCCCTGCCCGAGGTGACGGCCCTGCAATTCGCCACCCCCCTTCTGATCGTGATCTTCGCCGCCGTCCTGCTGGGCGAACGTCTGCGCCTGATCCGGTTAAGCGCGGTCACCGTGGGCTTGGTGGGGGTGTTGATCATCATGTGGCCCCGCCTGAATTTCCAAGCGGCGGGCGGCAGCGCGTTGGACGCGGGCCTGCTTGGGGTGGCGATCATGCTGGCCTCGGCGGTGTTTTCGGCCTTCGCGCAGATCTTCATCAAAACCATGGCCGGGGCCGAGCGCACCATCGCCATCGTCTTCTACTTCTCGCTCACCGCCACCTTGTTGTCGTTCCTGACGCTGCCGTGGGGCTGGGTCCGCCCCACCGCGTGGGAGGCGACTTTGCTGATCACGGCGGGCATGGTGGGCGGCGTGGGGCAGATCCTGCTGACGTCGGCTTACCGGGACGCCGACGCCTCGGTGCTGGCGCCGTTCACCTATGTCTCGATGATCTGGTCGCTGCTGATCGGCTATCTGGTGTTCGCCGAGGTGCCGACCCTGCAGATGCTGGGCGGCGCGGTTTTGGTGATGGGCTCCGGTCTGGCCATCGTGCTGCGCGAACGCCAGCTTGGCCTGCGCCGGACGGCACAGCGCAAACTGGACTCCAAGCAGAACTGGTAGATACGCAAACGGCCCCCGAAGGGGCCGCGCGTTGGCTCATTGGACGGGCGGCTTATTCGCGCACCAGATCCTCGTAGCCCTGAGCGATGTCGCGGGTCAGGCTGCCCACCTCGAAGTTATAGTCGCCGATCTTGCCGACCGGCGTGACCTCGGCGGCGGTGCCGGTCAGCCAGCACTGCTCGAACCCTTCAAGCTCTTCGGGCATGATGCGCCGCTCGTGCACCTTGATCTGGCGGTCCTTGAGCATGCCGATCACGGTCTGCCGGGTGATGCCGTTCAGGAAGCAGTCGGGGTCGGGGGTGTGCACCTCGCCGTCCTTGACGAAGAAGATGTTGGCGCCGGTCGCCTCGGCGACATAGCCGCGATAGTCGAACATCATCGCATCGGAACAGCCCTTCGCCTCGGCGGCGTGCTTGGACATGGTGCAGATCATGTAAAGACCGGCGGCCTTGGCCTGACTGGGGGCGGTGGCGGGATCGGGGCGGCGCCATTTGGCGATGTCCAGCTTGGCGCCCTTCATCTTGGCGTCGCCGTAATAATTGCCCCAGGCCCAGGACGCGATGGCCAGACGGACCGGGTTGCGGGCCGAGGCCACGCCCATATCCTCGCCCGCGCCGCGCCACGCGACGGCGCGGACATAGGCGTCGGTCTGGCCGTTGGCTTCCAGAACGGCGACCTTGGCGGCCTCGATCTCGTCCACGGTCCAGGGGATCTGGAAATCGATCATCTCGGCGGATTTTCTCAGCCGCTCGGAATGTCGGCGGCTTTCGAAGATCTTGCCGTTATAGGCCCGCTCGCCCTCGAAGACAGAGCTTGCATAATGCATCGCATGGGTCAGAATGTGCACGTTCGCGTCGCGCCACGGGATCAGCTTCCCGTCCATCCAGATGACACCGTCCCGATCGTCATACGTTTCAGTCATGAATCGCTCCCCTTCGCCACGAAACCCTGCAATTTGCATTAGTTGCGCAAATTAGGTCCGATGCGGGCATAATATTGCGTCAAATCCCAAGATCGCTAGCAATTGATTCTTGGAAAGTCAACAAGACTGACATAATGTTTACTGCTAACGAAGGACACCGGGGATACCATCTGCATGGCAGAGCGCATGACAGCCGGACAAGGGGGCGAGAGCCTTCTGTTTCTGACCGACGAGCAGTTGCGCAAGGGGATCGAGGCGATGTTCTTCGCCTATCGCGGCTTTACCGCCGACCCTGACCGGATCTTGGCGAAACACGGCTACGGTCGGGCGCATCACCGGGCGGTGCATTTCGTCAACCGCTCGCCGGGGACCACGGTCAACAACCTGCTGGATATTCTGGGCGTCACCAAGCAATCGCTGAACCGCGTGCTGCGCACCCTGATCGCCGACGGGTTGATCGAAAGCCGGGTCGGCACACAGGACAAACGCGAACGCCATCTGTTCCTGACGGACGCCGGGGTCGAGTTGGAGCATGCGCTAAGCGACGCGCAGCGCCGCCGCATGCGCCAAGCGTTCCGCGATGCCGGTCCCGAGGCCGTGATCGGCTTCAAGCAGGTGCTCGAAGCGATGATGGACCCCGAGCCGCGCCGCCAGTTCAATCGAATGAAAGACACGTCCACATGAGTGATATGGCCGACATCCATCTGCTGATTGTCGATGACGACGAACGGATCAGAACCCTGATCCAGCGCTTCCTGATGCGGCACGGCTTTTGCGTCAGCGTCGCCCGCGACGCGGCCCATGCGCGGCGCATCCTGACGGGGCTGGAGTTCGATCTGATCGTGCTGGATGTGATGATGCCGGGCGAGGATGGCGTCAGCTTCACCCGAGCCCTGCGCGACGATATCGCGACGCCGATCCTGCTTCTGACCGCCAAGGGCGAGACCGAGGATCGGATCGACGGGCTTGAAGCCGGGGCCGACGATTACCTGACCAAGCCGTTCGAGCCGCGCGAGCTGTTGTTGCGCATCAACGCCATCCTGCGCCGCATCCCCCAGACCCCCCCGGAAGAGGGCGGCCCCCGGGTGCTGCACCTTGGCCTGCTCCGCTATGACGTGGACCGCGGAGAGCTTTGGCACGGCACCGATCCGGTTCGGCTGACCGCCACCGAAAGCCAGTTGATGCGGATATTCTCGGGCAGCGTCGGCCAGCCCGTCGGGCGCGATAAGCTGGTCGAGGATCTGGGCCGCGATCGCGGGCAGGCGCAGGAACGCGCCATCGACGTGCAGATCACCCGGCTGCGGCGCAAGCTGGAATCCGACCCTCGCCAGCCGCGCTATCTTCAGACTGTGCGCGGTGCGGGCTACATGCTGGCCCCGGACTGATCCGGGCCGCCGGATCCGGCAGCAAAGCACCGCCGCCCACTCTTGCGGCCCTTGGCGGGCGGCACTAGGGTCGGGCGCATGACAACAGCACTCATCACCCACAAGGACTGTCTGGACCACGTCACCCCGCCGGGCCACCCCGAGCAGGTCGCGCGTCTGGAATACGTCCTGCGTGCGCTGGAAGCCCCCGAGTTCGACGGCTTGCAGCGTGAATCCGCCCCGCTTTGCGCCGACGACGATCTGGAGAGGGTGCACCCCAAGGGCTATATTCAGGCCATCCGCGATGCCGCGCCCGACCGGGGCTCGGTCGCGCTGGACGGCGACACCCATATGTCGCCCGGCACGCTCGACGCCGTGCTGCGCTGTGCCGGTGCCAATGTCCGCGCCGTCGATATGGTGATGGCCGGCGACGTTCAGAACGCCTTCTGCGCCATCCGCCCGCCCGGCCACCACGCCGAGCGCGAAACACCCATGGGTTTTTGCCTGTTCGGCAGCGTCGCGGTCGGGGCCAAACATGCGCTGGCCCATCACGGGCTGAAGCGCGTGGCGGTGCTGGATTTCGACGTGCACCACGGCAACGGCTCGCAGGATGTGCTGGAGGATGACGCGGGCGTGCTCTTCGCCTCGACCCACCAGATGCCGCTGTTTCCGGGCACCGGTGCGCCCGACGAGACGGGCGCCCATGACAACGTCATCAACGTGCCGCTGCCGCCGGGGGCTGGCAGCGATCAGTTCCGCAGCGCGTGGGAGGCGCATATCCTGCCCCGCGTCCGCGACTTCAAGCCCGAGCTTATCATCGTCTCGGCCGGGTTCGACAGCCATGCCGCCGACCCGCTGGCGCAGATGATGCTGCACGAGGATGATTTCGTCTGGGTCACCCGCGCGATCTGCGATCTGGCCGATGATGTCTGCGAGGGGCGCGTGGTCTCGTCGCTGGAAGGGGGCTATGACCTTGACGCTCTGGCCGCCAGCACGGCGGCACATGTGAAGATCCTGATGGAGCGCAGCAAATGACCGACACCCCGATCGACCAGATGAGCTTCGAGCAGGCGATGAAAGAGCTTGAGGCCGTCGTCGGCAAGCTGGAACGCGGCGAGGTCGAGTTAGAGGAATCCATCCGTCTTTACGAACGCGGCGCCGAGTTGAAAAAGCGCTGCGACGCCAAGCTGAAAGAGGCCGAGGAAAAGGTCGCCGCCATCACCTCGGACGGCGACGGCAATGCCACGGGCGCGACCCCGGTCGAAGGTCTCTGAGTGTTCGCGCAGGCGCTAAGCCGGGCCGCAGCCGCGGTCCACTCCCGGCTGGATACGGCCATCGGGGACCTGCCCGGCGGTGATCTGCAACAGGCGATGATCTACGCCACCCGCGGCGGCAAGGGCCTGCGCGGTTTTCTGGTGATCGAGGGCGCGCGGCTGCACGGGCTGACGGGCTCGGGCTCGGGTCCGCTGAACGCCGCCGCCGCCGTCGAGGCGCTGCACGCCTATTCGCTGGTGCATGACGACCTGCCCTGCATGGATGACGACGACCTGCGCCGGGGCCAGCCCACGGTGCATGTGAAATGGGATCAGGCCACCGCCGTTCTGGCCGGTGACGCGCTGCAAACCCTTGCCTTCCAGCTTCTGGCCCAGCCCGACACCGCCGCCGACCCGGCGATCCGCGTCGATCTGATCGCCCGTCTGGCGCAGGCCAGCGGCGCCGCCGGGATGGTCCACGGCCAAGCGCTGGACATCGCTGCCGAAACTGCCGAAACGCCGCTGGATCTGGACCAGATCACCCGGCTTCAGGCCGCCAAGACCGGGGCGCTGATCGAATGGTCGGGCACGGCGGGCGCCATTCTGGCCGGGGCCGACCCGGCCCCGTTGATGCGTTATTCGCAGGCGCTGGGCCTTGCCTTTCAGCTTGCCGACGACATCTTGGACATAGAGGGCGATGCCGAAGCCGCGGGCAAACGCCTGCGCAAGGATGCCTCGGCGGGCAAGGCGACCTTTGTGTCGCTGCTTGGCCTTGACGGGGCGCGGGCCCGTGCGCGGGATCTGGTGGCTCAGGCCGAAGACGCACTGCACCCCTATGGCGATGACGCCCGGATCTTGCGAGACGCCGCCCGCTTCGTTATCGAGCGCGACAGCTAAGGCCCCACAGCTTAAGGCCCCGGAGGGCAAACCCCGTGTCAGACCGACCCAACACCCCGATCCTTGACCGCATCTCGGTCCCCGCCGACATGAAGGGCCTTAGCGATGGCGAGTTGCACCGCCTTGCCGACGAGCTTCGTGCCGAGACGATCTCGGCGGTGTCGGTCACCGGCGGGCATCTGGGCGCGGGTCTGGGGGTGGTTGAACTGACCGTGGCGCTGCACGCGGTCTTCGACACGCCGCGCGACCGGCTGATCTGGGACGTCAGCCACCAATGCTATCCGCACAAGATCCTGACCGGACGCCGCGACCGCATCCGCACCCTGCGCCAGAAGGATGGGCTGTCGGGCTTCACCAAGCGCAGCGAAAGCGCCTATGACCCGTTCGGCGCGGCCCACAGCTCGACCTCGATCAGCGCGGCGCTGGGCTTTGCCGTGGCCCGCGATCTGGGCGGCGCCCCCGATCCCGGTCTGGGCGACGCCATCGCCGTGATCGGCGACGGAGCCATGTCCGCCGGCATGGCCTACGAGGCGATGAACAACGCGGGCCATCTGGGCAAACGCCTGATCGTCATCCTCAACGACAATGAAATGAGCATCGCGCCCCCGGTCGGCGCCATGTCCGCCTATCTGTCGCGACTTTACGCGGGCGCTCCGTTTCAGGAATTTAAAGCCGCCGCCAAGGGCGCGGTCAGCCTGCTGCCCGAACCCTTCCAGATGGGCGCACGCCGGGCCAAGGAAATGCTGAAGGGCATGGCCGTCGGCGGCACCATGTTCGAGGAACTGGGATTTTCCTACGTCGGCCCCATCGACGGCCACGATCTGGACCAGCTTCTGCCGATCCTGCGCACCGTCAAGGCCCGCGCCACCGGCCCCATTCTGATCCACGCCATGACCCGCAAGGGCAAGGGCTATGCCCCCGCCGAACAGGCCCGCGACAAGGGCCACGGTGTGGCAAAATTCGACGTCGTGACCGGCGAGCAGAAAAAGGCGCCGTCGAACGCGCCCAGCTATACCTCGGTCTTCGCCAAGGCGCTGGTCCGCGCAGGCGAGGCCGACGACAAGATCGTCGCCGTCACCGCCGCCATGCCCGACGGCACTGGCCTGAACCTCTTTGCCGAACGGTTTCCCCGCCGCTGCTTCGACGTGGGCATCGCCGAGCAGCACGGCGTCACCTTCTCGGCGGCGCTGGCGGCGGGGGGGATGAAACCCTTCTGCGCGCTCTATTCGACGTTCCTGCAAAGGGGCTACGATCAGGTGGTGCACGACGTGGCGATCCAGCGCCTGCCGGTGCGTTTCGCCATCGACCGGGCCGGGCTGGTGGGGGCCGACGGTGCCACCCACGCCGGTGCCTTCGACATCGCCTTTCTGGCCAACCTGCCCGATTTCGTGGTCATGGCCGCCGCTGATGAGGCCGAGCTTGTGCATATGGTCGCCACCGCCGCCGCCCATGACACCGGGCCCATCGCCTTCCGCTTCCCGCGCGGCGAAGGCGAGGGCGTCGATCTGCCCGAACAGGGCGTGCCGCTGGAAATCGGCAAGGGCCGCATGATCCGCGAGGGTAAGCGCACCGCCATCCTGTCCTTCGGCACCCGCCTGTCCGAAGTCGAGGCCGCCGCCGAAACCCTCGCCCAGAAGGGGCTGGAGCCCACGGTCTTTGACGCCCGCTTCGCCAAACCGCTTGACCGCACCGCCATCCTTGATCTGGCCGCACGGCACGAGGCCCTGATCACCATCGAAGAGGGCGCCGTCGGCGGCTTCGGCAGCCATGTCGCCCAGCTTCTTTCCGACGAAGGCGTCTTCGACAACGGCCTGCGCTTCCGCTCGATGGTGCTGCCGGACACGTTCATTGATCAGGCCTCGCCCGCCGATATGTATGCCACCGCGCAACTGGACGCCGACCATATCGTGCGCCGGGTTCTGGACACGCTGGGCGTCACCGACATCTCCAGCCGCCGCGCCTGATTTAGGGTCGCGAAAATATCCCCGCCGGAGGCTCCGCCGCCAATGGCCTCTCAGTCGTCGGGCGCCTCGCGCAGCAACGCCGCCAGCCCGCTGCGATAGTCGGGGTAGGCCAGCGTGACCCCCAACTCCTCGGCGATCAGCCGGTTCGAAACCCGCTTGGATTCCGCATAGAAACTGCGGGCCATCGGCGACAGGTCGGCGGTCTCGAAATCGACTTCGGGGGGCAGCGGCAGCCCCAAAAGCTTGGCCGCATAAGCGATCACATCCTGCGGCGGGGCCGGGTCGTTGTCGCAGACGTTATAGGCCGCGCCGGGGCGGGGCCGGGCGATCGAGGCGTCCAGCACGGTGGCGATATCCTCGACATGGATGCGGGAAAACACCTGACCGGGCTTGATGATCCGCCGGGCAGTGCCCTTTCGCAGCTTGGCGAAGGGGCCGCGCCCCGGCCCGTAGATCCCGGCAAGGCGAAAGATGTGCAGGGGCAATCTGCTGCGGGCCGCCAGCGCCTGCCAGTCGCTTTCGGCGCGGACGCGGGCCTGACCGCGTTTGGTGGCCGGATCAAGCGGCGTCGTCTCGTCGACCCAATCGCCGCCCTTGTCGCCATAGACACCCGTGGTCGACAGATACCCGGCCCACCGCAGGCGCGGCGCCAGCGTCGCGATCCGGGCCCCTGCCGTGCGCAGCACCGGATCGCCCGTGTCATCCGGCCCCGCCGAGATCAGCAGGTGGTCGGCCTGCGCCAACCCCTCGACCCAGGGCTCGGCGTCGGTGCCGCCCAGCACCACCGGAATGGCGCCTGACCGGGCGATCTGATCGGCGCGGTCCGGGCTGCGGGTGGTGCCATAGACGGTCCAGCCCCGCGCGACCAACCGCCGGGTCAGGGCGGCGGCGGTGTAGCCGTGGCCAAATGTGAAAAGCGTGTTCTCCATCCCCTCTTGTCGGCCAAGAACGGGGGCGGCGCAATCGCCCTCGTCGTCCGCGCGTGCAAGACGACGCCACGAACGGGGTGGCATCCGCGGCCAATCTGAATTCTAACTTGGAAAAGCGAAAGGATCCGCACGGCCATGCCCACTCAATTGCCCGTCGTCAGCCCCGACCTGCCCGAGGCCCAGACCTTCGACACCCCCGAAGCCGCCGTCGCCCGGCTGGAAGAGCTTTACGCCGGCGGCACGCGCTTTCTGGCCGAGAAGTTCTCGGAGACCGTCTCCCAGCAGGCGCCGACCCGCCGCTACCGCGCCTTCTACCCCGAGATCCGGCTGACCACGACCAGCTTCGTCGCGGTCGACAGCCGCCTGTCCTTTGGCCATGTCTCGCAGCCCGGCAGCTATTCCACCACTGTGACGCGGCCTGACCTCTTCCGGCAGTATCTGATCCAGCAGATCGACCTTTTGATGCGCAATCACCGGGTGCCGGTGCGGATCGGCCTGTCGGACACGCCGATGCCGCTGCACTTCGCCGTCGCGGGCGACCCGGATCTGAGCGTCCCGCAAGAAGGCGCGATGGCCTTCCCGCTGCGCGACGTCTTCGATGTGCCCGACCTCAACACCACCAACGACGCCATCGTCAACGGATATGGCTTCATGTACCCCGATGGCTCGGGGCCGCTGGCGCCGTTCACGGCCCAGCGGATCGACTATTCGCTGGCACGGCTGGAGCATTACACCGCGACGCGGGCCGAGCATTTCCAGAACCACGTCCTGTTCACCAACTACCAGTTCTACGTCGAAGAGTTCGAGGCCTATGCCCGTCTGAAGCTCGCCGAGGACGACAGCGGCTATGTCGCCTTCGTCGGCCCCGGCAACCAAGAGATTACCGAGCCGCATTCCCCCCTGCCGGCCCCCGAGAAGCTGCCGCAGATGCCGGCCTATCACCTCAAACGCGCCGACGGGCAGGGGATCACGCTGGTCAATATCGGGGTGGGGCCGTCGAACGCCAAGACGGCGACGGATCATATCGCGGTGCTGCGCCCGCATGCGTGGATGATGGTCGGCCACTGCGCCGGGCTGCGCAACAGCCAGCGGCTGGGCGATTTCGTGCTGGCTCACGCCTACCTGCGCGAGGATCACGTGCTGGACGATGACCTGCCGGTCTGGGTGCCGATCCCCGCGCTGGCCGAGATCCAGATCGCGCTGGAAAACGCTGTCGAACAGGTGACCGAGCTGACCGGCTATGAGTTGAAGCGGATCATGCGCACCGGCACCGTGGCCACCATCGACAACCGCAACTGGGAGTTGCGCGACCAGTCCGGCCCCGTCCAGCGCCTGTCGCAATCCCGCGCCATCGCGCTGGATATGGAAAGCGCCACAATCGCCGCCAACGGCTTTCGTTTCCGCGTGCCCTATGGCACTTTGCTGTGTGTTTCCGACAAGCCTCTGCATGGCGAGTTGAAGCTGCCGGGCATGGCCTCGGATTTCTATCGGACGCAGGTTCTGCGCCACCTGCTGATCGGAATTCGCGCCATGGAAGAGTTGTCGGAAATGCCGCTGGAACGGCTGCATTCGCGCAAATTGCGTAGTTTTGAGGAAACAGCTTTCCTCTGAAACGCGAAAATCGACGGTTTTTCGCCTAAAAAGCCTTATTTTCTTACACTAATTGTTGTGCGACCCCACAACATGCACTTAAATGCCTGCATCATGGCCCTATAGAAGGTGGCCAGAACGAGGAGATGAATACATGGCACAGAAACCCATGACCAAGACCCAGCTGGTTGCCACGCTTGCCGAACGCGCCGATCTGGACAAGAAAACCGCCGCCGCCGCGCTGGACGCGCTGACCGGCATCGTGACCGAGACCGTTGCCGATGGTGGCGCCGTCACCCTGCACGGTCTGGGCAAGTTCTACTGCCGCGAGCGTCCCGAGCGCATGGTCCGCAACCCGGCCACCGGCGAGCAGATCAAGAAAGAAGCCGACCGCGTCGTCAAAGTGACCGTCGCCAAGGCCCTGAAAGACAGCGTCAACGAGTGAGGCTTGCACAGCCCCGCTGAATGATTAGGGTCGCCCTCGGGCGGCCCTTTTCGCATTCTCCGCCCCCTTTTTCCTGCGGAGTTCCCAAGTTTGGATGTCAAAGCGCTTTTGATGGGGCTGGCCTTTGCCCTGATGTGGTCCTCGGCCTTTACCTCGGCGCGGATGATTGTGGTGGATGCGCCCCCGCTGGCAGCGCTGTTTCTTCGGTTCCTGCTGTCGGGTCTGCTGGGCGTCGGCATCGCGCTGGCGCTAGGGCAGCATTGGCGGGGGCTGGACCGGCGCCAGTGGCGCGGCATCCTGATCTTCGGCCTGTGCCAGAACGCGCTTTATCTTGGTCTGAACTTCGTCGCGATGCAGCGGATCGAGGCGTCGCTGGCCGCGATCATCGCCTCGTCGATGCCGCTGCTGGTGGCGCTGGCCAACTGGCGGATCTTTCGCGAACGCCTGCCGCTTCTGGGCGTCGCGGGTCTGGTCGCGGGCTTCGTCGGCGTGGCCTTCATCATGGGCGAGCGGTTGAGCGGTGGCGCCGATCCTGTCGGCATCGCCATGTGTCTGATCGCGGCGCTGGCGCTGGCCTTTGCCACGCTGGCCGTGCGCGGGGCGTCGTCGGGCGGCAATATCCTGATGATCGTGGGGCTGCAGATGCTTGTCGGCAGCGCGGTGCTGTTGCCGGTGTCGCTGGCGATCGAGACATGGACCTTCACGCCGACCCCGCGCCTGTTCTGGGCCTTTGCCTATACCACCGTCGTGCCGGGACTGGCGGCCACATGGGTCTGGTTCAAGCTGGTCGGTCGGATCGGCGCCACGCGCTCGGCCACGTTCCACTTTCTGAACCCGTTCTTCGGGGTGCTGGTGGCCGCCGCCTTCCTGTCCGAGGCGTTGAACCTGACGGATCTGATCGGCGTCGTCATCATCATGGCCGGGATCTTGGCGGTTCAGCTATGCCGGGTCTCGGGCGCACCGTCTGCCGCAGGGCAGGGCGCCGCCGTAAAGGACGCCGCCGCCCGCGGGCGCTGAGGACGGTCGCCGCGGGTCTTGCCCGACCGGATCAGCCGATGCGGCCCCGCGGGCCGTCGCCGACCTGACCGCGGTGCAGCAGCAGATGGTCCAGCAGGATGCAGGCCATCATCGCCTCGCCGACAGGAACGGCGCGGATGCCGACGCACGGATCGTGGCGGCCCTTGGTGACGATCTGGGTCGCCTCGCCGCCTCGGGTGATGGTCGCGCGGGGCGTCAGGATCGACGAGGTGGGCTTGACGGAAAACCGCACCACCACGTCCTGCCCGGTCGAGATGCCGCCCAGAATGCCGCCCGCGTGGTTCGACGAATAGATGGGGCCGTCGGGGCCCATGGTGATCTCGTCCGCGTTCTGTTCGCCGGTCAGGGCGGCGGCCTGCATGCCCTCGCCGATCTCGACGCCCTTGACGGCGTTGATCGACATCATCCCGGCGGCCAGATCGGTGTCGAGCTTGCCGTAGACGGGCGCGCCCAGACCGGCGGGCACGCCGCTGGCGACCACCTCGATCACCGCCCCGACCGAGCTTCCGGATTTGCGCAGCCCGTCCAGATAGCCCTCCCATTCCGACGCTGTGACCGGATCGGGGCACCAGAAGGGGTTCCGGGCGATCTGGTCCATGTCGTGGCGGCTGCGGTCGGTCGCATGCGGGCCCATCTGGGTCATGTAGCCGGTGATCCGCAGGTCGCGCATCAGGCTGGCCAAGGCCGCCCGGGCCACGCCGCTGGCCGCCACCCGCGCCGCCGTTTCGCGGGCCGAGCTGCGCCCGCCGCCGCGCGGATCGCGGATGCCGTATTTCTGCCAATAGGTGATGTCGGCGTGGCCGGGGCGGAATTTCTCGGCGATGTCGCCGTAATCCTTGGACCGCTGGTCGGTGTTGCGGATCATAAGCTGGATGGGGGTGCCGGTGGTCTGGCCTTCGTAGACGCCCGACAGGATCTCAACCTTGTCGGCCTCGCGGCGCTGGGTGGTGTACCGGTTCTGGCCGGGCTTGCGCCGGTCAAGGAAGGTCTGGATCGCAGCCTCGTCCAGCGGAATGCCCGGAGGGCAGCCGTCAACAGTCGCGCCAAGCGCGGGCCCGTGGCTTTCGCCCCATGTGGTGACGCGGAAAAGGTGACCGAAACTGTTGATGCTCATGCGATGCTCCTTTGCGCCGGTCTAGCGGCGCGGGGGCGTGGCCTCAAGCCTTATGCAGGATGTGCAGGATGTGCGGGCTGGGCTGAGGGGCCGGGGCCACGGCTGCGGATGTAAAAAGGGCGCCGTCCGGCTGGACGACGCCCCTTTCGATGTCCGGCGCTTGCGCCCGGCCCGGATCAGAGATCGCGACGGCGGGTCTTGATCGGCGCCCAAAGCTTCTTGTTGGTCAGGTACAGCAGCACCGCCAGCAGTGACAGGAACACGACGGCGACGAAGCCCACGTATTTGCGCCCGTTCTGATGCGGCTCTGCGGTCCAGCGCAGGAAGGCCGCGACGTCGTGGGACTCGGCCTCAAGCGTGTTCTCATGCTCGTCGGCATAGGTGACGTCGTCGCCGGCAAGCGGGGGCGCCATGGCGATCCAGCCGCCGGGGAAGACCTTGTTTTCATACAAGGTCACGCCCGCCTCTTCCTTTTCCTCGCCGGTGTAGCCCTGCAGCAGCGCCGAGATATACTCGGGGCCGCCCATGCCCTTGGTCAACTGGTTCAGACCCAGACCGTAGGGGCCGCTGAAGCCCGCCCGCGCCTTGGCCATCAGGCTAAGGTCAGGCGCACCCGGCAGGCCGGATCCGGGGAACGGATCGTTGGGCGTGCGGGGGCGCGTGTCGTCAAGCTCGGGGTCGAAAATCTCGAACTGGGCGGCATAGGCGCGGACCTGATCCTCGGGCAGCTGCGGGCCGCCTTCGTCATGCAGGGTACGCAGAGGCACGTATTTCAGACCGTGACAGGCCGAGCAGACTTCGGTGTAGACCTGAAGGCCGCGCTGCAACTGATTGCGGTCATAGGCGCCGAAAATCCCGTCGAACGAGAAATCGACGTTCTCGATCTCGGCCTCGGTTTCGGCGGCCTGTGCCGCCCCGGCGAAAACCGCCGGAGCAAGGGCCAACGCGGTGGCAATGGTCAGGGCCAGATTCTTGAAGGTCACTTTTTCAGTCCTTTCCATTCACTCGGCCGGGGTCGAGCCGGCGTTCACGGCATCGTCCACGGGTCCGTAATGCGCCGCGAAGTCTTCTTCGATCGTCGCGGGGCGGGCCAGCGGCTTTTCAAGGACACCCAGCAACGGCAGGATGACCAGGAAATACGCGAACCAGTAGGCCGAGGCGATCAGCGAGAAGGTTGCATAGGGCTCTTCCGCGGGCATGGCACCCAGCCACATCAGCACCACGAAGTCGACGACCAGCAGGGCGAACCACCACTTGAACATCGGGCGGTAGCGGCCCGAGCGGACCGACGAGGTGTCCAGCCACGGCACCAGCGCCATGACGGCGATGGCCCCGAACATTGCCAGCACACCGAAGAACTTGGCGTCGATGACGCCGCCGGTGACGAAGCTGGCGATCTGCACGACCCAGACATCCGAGGTGAAGGCCCGCAGGATCGCGTAGAACGGCAGGAAGTACCATTCGGGCACGATATGCGCCGGGGTCACCAGGGGGTTGGCCTCGATATAGTTGTCGGGGTGGCCCAGATAGTTCGGCATGAAGCCGACGATGGCGAAGAAGACGACCAGAATCACGACCAGCGCGAACAGGTCCTTGATCACGAAATACGGCCAGAACGGCAGCGTGTCGCGATCCGCTTCGGCGCGGCTGGTGCGGCGCACGTCGACCCCGGTGGGGTTGTTGTTGCCGGTGGTGTGGAAGGCCCAGATGTGCACGACCACCAGACCCGCGATGATGAAGGGCAGCAGGTAGTGCAGCGAGAAGAAGCGGTTCAGCGTCGGGTTGCCCACCGCCGGTCCGCCCAGAAGCCATGTCTGGATCGGCTCGCCGATCAGGGGGATCGCGCCGAAGAGGCCGGTGATCACCGTCGCACCCCAGAAGGACATCTGACCCCAGGGCAGGACGTAGCCCATGAAGGCGGTGCCCATCATCAGCAGATAGATCAGCATCCCGATGATCCACGTGATCTCGCGCGGGGCCTTGTAGGACCCGTAGTAGAGACCGCGGAAGATATGCGCGTAGACCGCCACGAAGAACAGCGAGGCGCCGTTCATGTGCAGATACCGCAGCATGTAGCCGCCGTTGACGTTGCGCATGATGTGCTCGACCGAGGCGAAGGCCAGATCCACATGCGGGGTGTAGTGCATCACCAGAACGATGCCGGTGATGATCTGAAGTGCCAGACAGAAGGTCAGCACGATGCCCCAGATCCACATCCAGTTCAGGTTCTTAGGCGTGGGAATCATCAGCGTGTCGTACATCAGCCCTGCCACCGGCAGGCGCTTGTGAAGCCATCGGCCGCCGCTTGTGGACGGTTCGTAATGGTCGTGAGGAATACCGGACATGCGCCTCTCCCTTAACCCAGTTTGATCGTTGTTTCGTCGAGGAACTCGGCGATCGGCACGGCGAGGTTCTCGGGCGCGGGGCCTTTGCGGATCCGTCCGGCAGTGTCGTAGTGCGAGCCGTGACAGGGGCAGAACCAACCGTTGAAGTCGCCGGCGTTGTTGCCCAGCGGAACGCAGCCCAAGTGGGTGCAGACGCCGATCATCACCAGCCATTCCTCTTTATCGTCCAGCGCGCGGTTCACGTCGGCGGCGTCGGCCTCGGGGATGTTCGCGTTCCGGGCGACCGGATCGGGCAGCGACGAGACGTCGACGCTGTTGGCCTGTTCGATCTCTTCGGGGGTGCGGCGGCGGATGAACACCGGCTTGCCCAGCCACTTCACGGTCAACTGCGTGCCCGGCTCTACGCCGCTGATGTCAACGCGGATCGAGCTCAGCGCCTGAACGTCGGCGGACGGGTTCATCTGATTGACCAGCGGCCAGACCGCGGCGCCGGTTGCGACGGCGCCAGCGCCGGCTGTCGCGTAATACAGAAAATCCCGGCGAGTGCCTTCGTGGTCGTCTGCATGGGACACGAGCGTTACTCCCTTCCAATTTGATATTGGCCAAAGTGCTGTTGGCGGCCAAGCCGTATGGATGGCCATGTCTTGATTGCGGCAGGACCGCAGCCGGCAACGGTGGCGTTGGCTCTGTTGGGCTGTTTCCTATCCACAGGGTGCGTCCGCGTCCAGCATGCATCGGCACACGGTTCGGACGGATTGTCGCAGATTGATGTTTTTTTCCTACACTTGTATCTGTTCCGCGTCTGATCTGCGCTTGGCCGTTCTAAAATGCGTCCGGCAAAATGTCACCCTGTAACGCACGTTCACAAGTTAACCTGCCGGTCAGTTTTGCGACGCATCCGACAGGCTAGGGGGTTGCGCCCACCCCCCAGATTGGCACAGTCTTCGGCGCATCAGCCGCCGCCATCCGCCGCCATATTCGGGCGGTCTTTAGGAGAGCTCTTATGTTCCGTCCCCTCGCTATCGCGATCGCTCTGGTTCTGGGGGGCGGTTCGGCCGCCCTCGCCGAAGTCGAACTCAGCGTCTACACCGGCTATCAGACCGCGCCCCATTCGGGCGTGCGCGGCAATGATCCGGGCGGCGTCGGCAATTTCGACTTCAACGCCAAATGGGACGGACGCTCGTTCGAGATGCCGCCCTATTACGGCTTCCGGGCCACATGGTGGCAAAGCGACCGGCTGGGCTACGGGGTCGAATTCAACCACGCCAAGGTCTATTCCGACGACGCCACCCGCACCAACAATGGCTTCTCGCGGCTCGAATTCACCGACGGTCTGAACCTTGCCACCGCCAACGTCATGTATCGCTGGTCCGAGCCGGGCCGCGCATGGACACCCTATGTCGGCGCGGGCGTGGGCGTCGCGGTGCCCCATGTCGACGTCGAGACGGCGGGCGGCAAGACGTTCGAATATCAGGTGACCGGCCCCGCTGTGATCGCGCTGGCGGGCGTCAGCTACAAACTGACCGACACATGGTCGCTGTTCGGCGAGTACAAGGGCAGCTATTCGCGCAACAAGGCCAAGCTGAACAACGGCGGCACGCTTGAAACCAATCTGGTCACCAACGCGCTGAACATCGGCATCAGCTACTCGTTCTAAGCGACGGGATTGCCCGGCGGTTATCAGGCGCCGGGCACGCGCCTGATCACAGATCGCGCGTCATCTCGCGGTGGGGGATGCCTGCGTCAAGGAACTCGGGGCCTTCGGCGCTGAACCCCAGCTTTTCGTAAAAGCCCAACGCATGGGTCTGGGCGCCCAGCCGCGCGTGCCGCAGGCCCCGGCTGCGGGCCAAGTCCAGCGCGAACCGCATCAACTGCGCCCCTAGCCCCGTGCCGCGCCATTCGGGCAGCACTGCGACCCGCTGGATCTTGATCGTATCGCCCAGCTCGCGCAGGCGCAGGGTGCCGGCGGGGCGGCCCTGATCGCTGGCCAGCACGTGCAGGCAGTCGGGGTCCAGCCCGTCCATCTCTTCTTCTTCCGCGACGTTCTGTTCGCCCACGAAGACCGTCCGGCGGATGGCGATGCAGGCGTCCAGCCCCGGACCGGGGGTGACTTGCGCAATCTCGATCATCAGCCCGCTCAGCTTGCCGGAGGCGCCGTGTCCAGCATCGACTGGCGCTGCGAGAAGGCGGCGAACCAGTCGTCCAGCGCGTCGTGCCCCTTGCGCCATTCGCGATCCGCGTGGCGCAGATCCAGATAGCCCAGCGCACAGCCGACGGCGATCTGGCCCATGTTCACCGGTCCGCTCAGATGGCCCATCCAGCGGTCGTTCAAGGCATCGACAGCGCGGGCGGCCTTGGTCCATTGGGCCTGCATCCAGTCGTTGGATTGCAGGTTCTCGGGGCGGAAACGCTTTTCGTAGACGATCGACAGGGCCGCATCCAGAAGCGCGTCGCCGGTGGCTTCCAGGGTTAGCACCTCCCACAGACGGCCGGCGGGATAAAGATCGCCCTCGGCCTTGGCACGCTCGGCCAGATAGCGGCAGATCACCCGGCTGTCATAAAGGGCAGGCCCCTCGGGGCGGACAAGGGTCGGGATCTTGCCGGTGGGGTTGGCGGCCAGAATACGCGGGTCCGAGTTCATGGGCGACGAGGCCACATCCACCAATTCGATATCCCCGGTCTGCCCGGTTTCAGCGGCGGTGACGCGCACCTTGCGGACATAGGGCGAGGCCCCGGCGAACAGCAATTGCAGCATGACTGGCGTCCTGTCTTGGGATGGCTTGGGGAAAGGTTAAACCACCGCGCCGCCGGACTGTCCATCGGTGCGAGAGGCGGGGTGGTCAGACGTCGGGCGCATGTGGGTCGGGCGGAAACCGCACCGGCGCGTCCCCCGGCACCCATTTCGCATGGCGCTGCATGATGGCCGCGAAGTCGTCCGAGGCAAGGAAGCGGTCCAGCCAGCCGCGCAGATGCGGCCAGTCCTGCGCGTCGAACCAGTCGCGATCCACCATCGCGAATTGCCGCACGAAGGTCAGCGTCGCCATGTCGGCCAGCCGGGGCGCGGGGCCGAACAGCCAGCCGCCGCTGTCCGCCAACAGGGCGTCCAGTTCCATCAGGAAATCGGCGGCCGAGTCGCGGGCCAGCGTGGGATCGCTTTCGGGGTGGCGAGAGGCGTATTTGTAGCGGTCCAGCCCCTGTTTGAACGGGCCGTCACAGCGGGCGATCAGCGCGTGGCCCTTGTCCGGCATGTCCAGCCAGCCCTGCGGGTCATGGCGTCCCAAAGCCCACAGCATGATGTCGAGGCTCTCGTCGATGACCTGCGGCGCAGCGGCATCCTCCAGCACCAGAACCGGGACCGTGCCCTTGGGCGAGGCCGCCAGCATCGGCGCCGGTTTGTCGCGCAGCACCACCTCGCGCAACTCGCAATCCGTGCCCGAGGCCGCCAGCGCCAGCCGCGCCCGCATGGCATAGGGACAGCGGCGAAAGGAATAGAGGATCGGTCGCAATGGCCCCCCCTTCAGGCGGTCAGTTGGCCGTCCCGGACACCGGTGATCGCGGCGGTGACGATCTGGCCCTCGGGGCGGTCGGCGTCGAAACTGACCTCGGCGAATTGTTCGGTCCGGCCCATGCGCGAATTCTCCATCAGCACCCGGTGGCCTTGGCCGATCTGGGCGCGAAGATGGGCGTCGACGCGGGTCTGGCCAAGCGCGCGCAGACGCTGGGCACGGTCGCGGATGGCGGTGCCGTGGACCTGAGGCATCCGCGCGGCGGGCGTGCCCTTGCGCGGGGAATAGGGGAAGACATGCAGCCACGTCAGGCCGCAATCCTCGACCAGTTTCAACGAGTTGTCGAACATCGCCTCGGTCTCGGTGGGAAAGCCCGCGATGATGTCCGCGCCAAAGGTCATCTCGGGGCGGGCGCGGCGGATATCCTCGCAGAAGCGGATGGCGTCGTCGCGCAGGTGCCGCCGCTTCATCCGCTTCAGGATCATGTCGTCGCCGGCCTGCAGCGACAGGTGCAGATGGGGCATCAGACGGGATTCGGTGGCGATGGCCTCGATCAAGGCGGGGTCGGCTTCGATCGAATCGATGGAGCTGATGCGCAGACGCGGCAGGTCGGGCACCAGTTTCAGGATGCGCTGCACCAGATTGCCCAGTTGCGGGGTCGAGGGCAGATCCGCGCCCCAGCTTGTCAGATCGACGCCGGTCAGCACGACCTCGTTGTAACCCGCATCGACCAGGCGGCGGATCTGATCCACCACGACCCCCGCCGGGACCGAGCGCGAGTTGCCGCGCCCAAACGGGATGATGCAGAAGGTGCAGCGGTGATCGCAGCCGTTCTGAACCTGCACATAGGCCCGGCTGCGGGTGCCGAACCCGTCAATCAGATGGCCGGCGGTTTCGGTCACCGACATGATGTCGTCGACCAGCAACTTTTCCGTCGCAGTGCCGAAATCGGCGGCCAGACCGTCCCACGTCTCGGGCTGCATCTTGCGGTTGTTGCCCAGCACCAGATCGACCTCGGACATGGCGGCGAAGGTCTCGGGTTCGGTCTGGGCGGCACAGCCGGTGACGATTATGCGGGCCTCGGGGTGATCGCGGCGCATGCGGCGAATTTCCTGCCGGGCCTTGCGGACAGCCTCGGCGGTGACGGCGCAGGTGTTAATGACAACGGCGTTTTCCAGCCCGGCGTTGGCGGTCAGCTCTTTCATCGCCTCGGTCTCATAGGCGTTCAGCCGGCAGCCCATGGTGGCAAAGCGCGGGGCGCGGGCGTCGGGCAAATCCGGGGATGTCGCGGGCGTGGTCGCGGGCGTGGTCGGGGCCGTGCTGTCGGGTTGGCCGGTCATGCGGCACCGCCTTCGCGGATCGGTCCGCCGCGCAGCACGCCATCGAAGACATGCGCCGTGGGGCCGGTCATCCAGACCCCGTCGTCGCGCCAGTCCAGCGTCAGCCAGCCGCCGTCGACCTGCATCCGCACCCGGCGATCCGTCAGCCCGCGCACACGGGCGGCCACCACCGTCGCACAGGCGCCCGAGCCGCAGGCCAGCGTGATGCCGGTGCCGCGTTCCCAGACCCGCATGCGAATATCGTCCCGCGCCCGGATCTGGGCGAATTCGACGTTGGTGGCCTGCGGAAACAGCGGATCATGTTCCACCGCGCGGCCCCGTTCGGCGACATCGACAGCCTCGACGTCGTCGACGAAAAAGACGGCATGCGGGTTGCCCATACCGACGGCGACCGGGCTGCCGGGCAGGGGCAGCGCATCGGTGTCCACATCGTGCGACAGGGGAACCTCGGACCACAGGCGCTGCGGCTGGCCCATGTTGACGCTGATCTGATCGCCCTCGCGCCGGGCCAGAAGTTGGCCGCGGGCGGTGGTCAGCACAAGCTCGGACGCGCCGGTCTGGCGCATCATGAAATCCGCGGCACAGCGGGTGGCGTTGCCGCAGGCCCCGGCGCGCGAGCCGTCGCTGTTCCAGAAATCCAGATGCACATCGCCCTGATCCGATGCCCGAAGCTCGGCCAGTTGGTCGAAACCCACGCCGCGATTGCGGTCGCCCAGATAGCGGGCCAGTTCGGGCGTGACCACGGCGTCGCCTTCGCGGGAATCGATCACCACGAAGTCGTTGCCCAGCCCGTGCATCTTCATGAAATGCATGCCGTCATATGGGTTCAGCGCCGTCATGTCGGGGCATATAGACAGACTCGATGCCGAATGAAAGCACCCCGACGATTTGGCGCTTTTTTATGCTTGACGGCTTCGGCGCCAGCAAGTAGCCAGCGCCTCGAGTGGGCCGTTAGCTCAGTTGGTAGAGCAACTGACTTTTAATCAGTGGGTCGCAGGTTCGAATCCTGCACGGCTCACCACTCTTTCCAAAGCGCCCGGGCAGGGCGATCCGGTGTTTGGGGCCGCGGGGTCAAATCCGCCGCCGTTCGACATAATATCCGCCGTCCAGCATCGCGATCCGGCGTTTTTGATAGAGTCTCAGCCAGATCCAGCCATCTTCATCCAAAGGCACGGGCAAGATCGCAAAGCGCGTGTGCCATCTGCGATGAGATCGTCGTCTCGATCGTCTTGAAAACATTTTATTTTCTACCGTGAGCTGCCATGAGCTACCGGGCGCAAGTGGGTGAGTGCGGACCGAAAAAATCCACCCCAAGGCTCGGATCAAGAATGGGCTCAGTATACGCGAAATTGCGAACGTTAGCAATTTTATCATCTGACACGGAAGCAGCCGGCGGCTTTTGGCGCAGTCCGATTTGGCCCGGACCGATCCCAGACAAACGCTGATCAACTCCGGCCCCAACTCCGGCCCCAACTTCGGCCCCAACTCCGGCCCCAACTCAGGCCCCGACGCCGGCACGCTCCGAGCATCTTCCCTCGCCCGATCCACTGTGCAAGGATCCGGGCGAAATCCGATCAGGGGAGATGTCCGGATGAGCCTTTATCGCCAGCTTCTTGAACGCCAAAGCGCCAACAAACCGATCCGCGTGGGGGTGATCGGCGCGGGCAAGTTCGGGACCATGTTCCTGTCGCAGGCCGGGCGGCTTCCGGGGGTGCATGTGGTGGGCGTGGCGGATCTGTCGCCCGACAGGGCGCGGTCCAATCTGGCGCTGGCCGAATGGCCGACCGAGAAATACGCGGCCCGCACACTGGATGAGGCGGCCTCGGGTGGCGGCACCTGCGTGCTGGACGACGCGCTGGCGCTGATCGCTCATCCGCAGGTCGAGATCATCGTGGAATGCACCGGCGATCCGGTCGTCGCGGCCCGGCATCTGGTGGCCGCCTTCGATGCCGGCAAGCATGTGATCAGCGCCACGGTCGAGGCCGACGCCGTCTGCGGCGCGGCGCTGGCCAAGCGGGCGCGGGATGCGGGCGTGATTTACTCGATGGCCTACGGCGATCAGCCCGCCATGACCTGCGAGTTGGTGGATTGGGCCCGCACCTGCGGGTTCGAGGTGGCCGCCGCCGGGCGGGGTCACAAATGGCTGCCCGAATACCGCTTTTCCACCCCAGAGACGGTCTGGGGGCACTGGGGCCTGACCCAAGAACAGGCGGACCGGGGGCGGTTGAACCCCAAGATGTTCAACTCGTTCCTCGACGGCACCAAGCCCGCGATCGAGTCCGCCGCCATTGCAAATGCCTGCGGGCTGAACGCGCCCGAGAACGGTCTGGCTTATCCTGCCGGTCGGGTGGACGAGCTGCCTTCGATCATGCGCCCGCGTGCGGATGGCGGCCAGCTTGAGGGGCCGGGCATGGTCGAGGTGCTGAACAGCCTCGACGCCCAAGGCGACCCGATCGACTACGAGATCCGGATGGGCGTCTGGGTCTGCGTCAAGGCGGTGACCGATTATCAGCGCCACTGCTTCGAGGAATACAAGGTGATCTCGGACGACTCGGGCCGCTATATCTGCAACTACAAACGCTGGCATCTGATCGGGCTGGAGTTGGGGATGTCCGTCGCCAATGTCGGCCTGCGCGGCGAGGCGACCGGCACCGCCGACAGCTTCCGCGCCGATGTGGTCGCCGTGGCCAAGCGCGATCTGGCAGCCGGCGAGATGCTGGACGGCGAGGGCGGCTATACCGTCGCCGGGCAACTGCGGCCCGCGCGGATCTCGGTCGGGATGCGGGCGCTGCCGCTGGGGCTGACGGGCAATGTCAAACTGCTGCGCGCCGTGAAGGCCGACACCATCCTGACCTATGACGACGTGGAACTGGACGAAAGCGTCACCGCCGTCCAGTTGCGCCGCGAGGTCGAGGCGATGGTCGAGGGTTAGGCGCTAGCGGAGGTCAGGCGATAACGGGGGGGTCAGGCGCCCCCGCCGAAGATCGCGCTGCCGTGCTGGGCCAGATAGATGCGCAACCACGGCGTATAGGCGTCAGGCTCGTGCGCCACGCTGTCGCGCAGGTCCGGCAGGCTTTGCCATCGCGTCTCCATCACCTCGTCGGGATCGGGGCGCAGGGGCAGGGTCGCGCTGTCGGCGTGGGCCACGAAAATGTCCACAAGCTCGTGCTCGGTCAGGCCGCCGCCGACGTCGGCGCGATACTCGACCCGGTTGCGGAATTCGGGGGACAGCCCGGTGATGCCCAGCTCTTGGTGCAGCCGGCGGCGGGCGCAGTCCTGCGGGGCCTCGTCCCACAGCGGGTGGGTGCAGCAGGTGTTCGCCCACAGACCCGGCGTATGGTATTTGCCCAGCGCCCGGCGTTGCATCAGCACCCGGTCGCCATCCATCACAAAGACCGAGACCGCCAGATGCCGCAGCCCGCGCTGGTGAACCGCAAGCTTCTCGACCGGGGTCAGGGCGCCGTCGACCCAGGCAGGGATCAGGTTGGTCATGGTGCAATCCGTCGGGTTGGGGTGGCGCTGAATACAACGGGCGTTTGCGGAAGGCCACCGGGCAATCGACTGCCGGATCGCGCCTGTCGTCCGTCGGCCACCCCCCAGACCCCACGCAGCTGTGATCGGATGTCGCGCCCTTTATCCCTTTTGTCGCAGTTTTCGTCCGGTTCAGATGCACTAGGTTTCCGTCGAACAGCATACCACGTGCACACCACAACGACTCTGCTAGGGAGATTCTCATGAAGACTGTTATCGCGGCCCTGTCCGCCAGCCTCGCCCTTACCGCCCCCGCTTTTGCCGAAAGCCACGCCGCCGCTGGCATGGACGCGGAAGCAATGGCCGATATGGTTGCCCCCACCGGCGACGCGGAAGCCGGCGAGAAGACGTTCAAAAGCTGCAAATCCTGCCACTCGATCGTCAACACCGAAACCGACGAGGTGATCTACAAGGGCGGCAAGACCGGTCCGAACCTTTACGGCGTGGCCTACAACAAGGCCGCCTCGGTCGAGGATTTCCGCTACAGCTCGTCGCTGGAAGAGGCCGGCGAAAAGGGTCTGATCTGGGACGAAGAGCACTTCATCGAATTCGTCACCAACTCCAAGGACTTCCTGAAGGAATATCTGGACGACAGCGGCGCACGTTCGAAGATGTCCTATAAGCTGCGCAAGAACGCCGACGACGTCTTCGCCTATCTCGCATCGGTCGGCCCCGAGCTGCCCGAGATGAAGAAGGCCGAGGGCGCCGACGCCAAGTAAGTGTCCTTGGGTCACGGCCCTTAACCACTCTCATACGATTTCAGGGACGCCGCGCCATCTGGCCCGGCGTCCCTTTGCGTTTTCGGGGTGTCAGCAAGCCTTTGACCTGTCCGGGGCAAAGCGCAACAGTGGGGCAAGCGCTTAACTGGGGGCCCCTTGATGTCGTCTTTGTCCGAATCCCGCACCGATCCCGGTCCGAAATACCTGAAACGGGCGCAGGTGACCCATGCCACGGGCTCGGACGCGGTGCGGCGCACGGTCGAAGAGATGCTGGCCAAGATCAATGCCGGCGGCGAGGACGAGGTCATTCGCATCGCCCGCGATCTGGACGGCTGGACCGGCCCGATCCTTGTCGACCCCGACCAGATCGCCACCGCGGCTCGGAAGGTGCCCGAGGGCCTGCGCGACGATATCCGCTTTGCCCACGACAATATCCGCCGCTTTGCCGAGGCGCAGCTTGCCAGCGCCGGCGCGTTTCAGATCGAACTGCGCCCCGGTCTGGTGGCCGGTCAGCGCCAGATCCCGGTGGATTGCGCGGGATGCTACGTGCCGGGGGGGCGTTATGCGCATATCGCCTCGGCGATCATGACGGTGACCACGGCCAAGGTCGCGGGCACCCGCCATGTCACCGCCTGCTCGCCGCCGTCGGATGCGGGCGGCATCCACCCGGCGGTGCTGTTCGCGATGGATCTCTGCGGGGCGGATTCGATCCTGACGCTGGGCGGGGTGCAGGGGGTGGCCGCGATGGCCGGGGGGCTGTTTGGCCTGCCGCCTGCCGACATCCTGGTCGGTCCCGGCAATCAATACGTGGCCGAGGCCAAGCGCAGCCTGTTCGGCGCCACCGGCATCGACCTGCCCGCCGGGCCGACCGACAGTCTGGTGGTGGCCGATTCCAGCGCCGACCCCGAAGTGGTCGCCGTGGACCTGATCGGGCAGGCCGAGCATGGCCCGAACTCGCCGGTCTTTCTGGTCACCGATGACGAAGCGCTGGCCCGCCGGGTGATGGACCGAGCGCCGCAACTGGCCGACGCGCTGCCCAAGCCCAACGGCGACCACGCCCGCACCGCATGGATCGATTGCGCCGAGGTCATCCTGTGCCGCGACCGCGAGCAGATGGCGCAGGTGGCCGACACCATCGCGCCCGAGCATCTGCACGTGCAGGCGCGGGATCTGGACTGGTGGCTGGACAGGTTGCGGGCCTATGGCTCGCTGTTTCTGGGCCCCGAGACGACGGTGGCCTTCGGGGACAAATGTTCGGGGCCCAACCACGTGCTGCCCACGGGCCGCGCCGCGCGGTTCACCGGCGGACTGTCGGTGCACAGCTTTCTGAAAACGGTGACATGGCAGCGGATGGACGACCGCGCGATCGACGCGATCGCAGGGGCCACCGCCCGCATTTCCCGCACCGAGGGGATGGAGGGCCATGCCCGCAGCGCCGATATCCGCTTGCGAAAGGACGTCTGACCGGCGAGGCCCGCGCGCAACGACGCCGGATCAGCCCCGGATCAGCCCCGGATCAGCGTGTCGCCGGGCTGGACGGTCGGAGACAGTTCGATCTTCTGGTTGCCCTCGGGCGGGCTGTCGGAAATGCAGGCGGTCACCAGTTCGGCGGCCTTGCGTCCGACCTGCGTGCGGCAAGCGTCCATCGTGGCCAGCTTGCGGGGCAGACCGTCCAGCAACTCGACCCCGTTGAAGCCCGCCAGCCCAAGCTGGCCGGGGATGTCGATGCCCTGTTCCAGACAGTAAAGCATGCCGCCCGCGCCGATCATGTCGTTGGAATAATAGATGAAATCCAGATCCGGCGTGCGTTCCAGCAAGGTCTGCGTCATCTCGCGCCCTTTCAACAGGGCCGAGCCGCCGGAATAGAATTCCTGATCGGCCACCTCCAGCCCGGCCTTGGCCAGACCTTGGGTGAACCCCTCGAACCGTTTGCGGGCGCGGTGGTCCAGCGGCATCTTGGTGCCCGCGAAACCGATCCGGCGGTATTTCTGCTGTACGATGACCTCGGCCATCTTGCGCCCGGCGCGGCGGTGGGAAATGCCGACCAGATGATTGATGCCGAAGCCGTCGGTGTCCATGATCTCGACCACCGGCACGCCCGAGGCGCGCAGCATGCGGCGGGCGGCGTCCGAATGTTCGACCCCCGCCACGATCAGGCCCGAGGGACGCCAGGACAGCATCTCGAAGATGACAGCCTCTTCCTTGTCTTGACGGTAGTTGGTGATGCCGACCACGGGCTGAAGCTCGGCGTCGTCCAGAACCTCGGATATGCCGGTCAGAACCTCGGGGAAGACCATGTTTGCCATCGAGGGGATCACGACGCCCACAAGGTTCACCCGGTTCGAGGCCAGCGACCCGGCGATCCGGTTGGGCACATAGCCCAGTTCCTTGGCGGCGGCGAGAACCCGGGCGCGGGTCTTGGCCGAGACGTCGCCCCGGTTGCGCAAGACGCGCGACACGGTCATTTCACTGACGCCGGAAGCTTCAGACACGTCGCGCAGCGTCAGCGGTCGTCTGGTCTCGTTCATCAAATGCGCCCGGTTGCCTTCAACGCCTTCGTCTTAGACCCAAACGGGGGGGCTTGTCCAAGCGACAGTTGCGCCCGTCAGGCCCGGGCCGACGAGGGTCCGCCGACCGGGCGCCGACCGGGCAATGACATCAGCGCGACAGGCGGCCGCCCGAGCTCTGGGTGCTTGCTGCCTGCTTGCTGCCTGATCGCTGTGGGAAGGCTACTGGCTCAGGATGGCTTTCGTCACATCGTCGAACCAATCCACCAGCGGTTCGGTCTGCGGGTCCATCAACGCCATTTCGACCCCGTGATCGCGCAGCCGGCGCAGCAGTTCGGGCGCGGTGCCGATGCGGTCATAGCGACGGGCGCGATCCTCGCGGTTCCAGCCGTGCTTGCGCTGTTGGCTTTCGATCAGGCTGATGCGTTGCACGATCTGCATGGTCGAGAAGCGGCGCAACAGCGGCACCAGCGTATCGGGATCATGCGGGCAGGACCGGGCAAACAGCGACAGGCTCTTGGTCGGCGGCAGGGTCCAGAATTCGTCGCCCAGCAAAAACGCGAAATCCTCGACCCCGCGACGGCGACCGGCGTGTTCCCAGTCGAACCAGACGATGCTTCCGTCGTCCTGAACCGAGGCGTTGCCCGGACGGGCATCCCACTTGATGAATTCGACCGGCAGCGTCACCAGCGACTGGGCCAGCGGCGCCAGTTTCAGCCGGGGCGAGCGGATGGCCAGCCGGGACGACAGGTTGCGCGCCTCGTGGGTGAAGTCGCGCAGCCATTCCAGCCCGGTGGCGACCGGCGGCACGTCGGCCACAAGCCCGCTGCGCCGGGCGGCGGCCTTGATCTCCCACAGGCTTTCGTAGGTGCGGGTCACAAGATGCTCAAGATCCTCGTTCCGGCAGCGCACCAGTTCCGACGTCAGACGGCGCGATCCGGCATCGGACTGGAACAGGATGTTATCGTGCACGCCCAACAGCTTGGGAACGCCCGCGCCTTCTTCGGACAGGCGGCGAAGCACCCTCAGTTCCATGTCCCTGCGCCGACTGGCCGGACGGTAGGTGGCGATCACGGTCCGGTCGGGCAGATGGACCCGGATGCTGGCGCGCTTGCGGCCGCCGGGGGCGGTCATCTTTTCAACATGGGTGCCGAAGATCTGGTAGGCGGCGTCGGCGATCTGCTGCGGCGTCGGATAGGCAGGCCCCGAGCGGCGGCCCGAACTGCGGCCCGAATTGCGGCCGGAATTGCGGGCCGCGCCGCGCGAATTGCCGGGGAGAGCGGTCGAGGTCCGGGATCTGGACAGGCTGGCCGGGGGCGCCGTCGCTTCGGGCGATGCCGCGTCCGCGGGGACAGAGTCTGCGGGGGGCGTTCCGGTCGCCTCCGACGAATTGGTGGGGTTTTGCGGTTCGATGCTCTCGCTGTCGGCCTCGGTCATGTCTAGGGTTTCCATTGCGGCTGATGCGCTGTCCATCGAGTTTCTCCCGGTTGATTATTGGCTGACGTGATGGTCACCGGCAAAGAAGGCAGCACTTCGACCCGATTGCGGAATCACCGCGAATCCCGCGCCGAGCTGGCCACAGTTTGGCCGATATTGCGATCCGAGCAGCAATCAAAAGTCGAACAATTTCCGGTTCTAATGGGTCATTGATGCGGAAATGGAAACGTCAAAAGGATGGCCGCCTCACCTTTTGCACATTTCCTTAACCTTTTGGGTAACCTGATAACGAGTTCCGATTCGGAAACGGTGCAACTCTGGCGATCCCTGCAAGATCGCGATTATTGGCACAAACTTCGCAGTTTTTGCCGGTATTCGCGCCGCCCGGGCGTATTACGCTTAGCTGCCTTCGCGCCCATGTTTTCCAAAATCGAAACAGTTCGCCGCAATTCCGCCCAATTTGCATAAACGTGAACAGCGCGTTTCCAGCTAAGTTGAAGCAAATGTGGGTAAAACCCCTTCTTCTTCGCCCCAGTTTGGCCTAAATTCAATTTCGCTTTCGCTGGGAAGGCACCGATTTCATGACCTGGGGGGGTCGCACGCCGCACGCTTCATGCGTGGTACGGAGGGGTTAAGGTGCGTTACTTAGATTTGCTCGCTGCCAACAGCTGCAATTTGTCCGGTCTGACCAAACGGTCGGGTCGGTCGTATCGTCCATCTCCGCTCAACTGGCGCGCGACCAGTGCTATCCGGGCAATTCGCTCGGGGCCAAGTTCCTTGGCCAAGCTGGCGCTTCATCTTCTCAACGTGATCGCGGTGGGGTTCTTTGGGCCCGTGACCCGCTCACACTTGGATTTTTGCGCATTGGTTCCGGTCCGTGTGACCGACCGTGAGTTTGTAAGGAGACGGCAATGACCGACGAAACAATCAAGGGGACGCCGTCCGACGACACTCTGCGTGGCGACGACGGCAGCGACATCATCTTCGGCTATGGTGGCGATGACACCATCAGCGGCGGCAAGGGTGACGACACCATTTTCGCGGGCTCCGGCGACGACGAGGTCGATGGCGGAACCGGTGACGATACGATCCGCGGCGGCGACGGGGACGATACCCTCGACGGCGGCAAAGGCGATGACACGCTTTCCGGCGACGACGGCGATGACGAGCTGAGCGGCGGCACGGGCGACGACACGCTTTCCGGCGGCGAGGGCAATGACGAGCTGGACGGCGGGTCGGGCGACGACATGCTTTACGGCGGTGCCGGCGACGACGAGCTGGAGGGCGACAAGGGCGACGACAAGCTGTTCGGCGGCGACGATGACGACGAACTGTCCGGCGGCACCGGAGACGACGTGCTGGCCGGCGGTAAGGGCGACGACACGCTGGACGGCGGCAAGGGTGACGACATCCTGTGCGGCGACGAAGGCAACGACACGCTGATCGGCGGTTCGGGCGACGACGTCCTCTATGGCGGCGAGGGCGACGACACCATGATCGGCGGCAAGGGCGGTGACACGTTCTATGCCAACGGCGGCGGCAACGACACCATCATTGGTGGTTCGGGCGGCTCCGGTGGTTCGGGTGGCTCTGGCGGTTCCGGTGGTTCCGGTGGTTCGGGCGGATCGGGCAGCGGAGACGGCATTCACGTCCACGCCGGAATCGACACGAGCGTACTCTCGGGCTCTGGATCGATTTCGCTTTCGGGTTCGGGTTCGGGCTCCGGATCGGGTTCGGACTCCGGTTCGGGCTCCGGCTCTGGCTCTGGCTCTGGCTCGGGTTCGGGCAAGGATGACGACATCCTTTATGTCGAGGGCGATGTCCGCATCGAATTGTCCGACGGCAACGTGATCGAAGCCAAGGCCGGCGACGTGGTGAACCTGCGTTCGGACGGCGAGAATGACGATGACGGCCAGATCTTCCTGGCCGACGGCTCGAAGATCACTTTCGACGAGATCGAGGAAATCCGCGTCGTCGAGAACATCGACGATCCCGAGGTCTGCATCTGCTTCACTCCGGGCACCATGATCGCCACCCCCACCGGCGAGCGTCCGGTCGAGGATCTGCGCGAAGGCGACCGCGTCATCACCCGCGACAACGGCATCCGCGAGATTAGCTGGGCCGGCCGCAAGGGTCTGACCCGTCAGATGATGCTGGAACAGCCGAACCTGCGTCCGGTGATGATCCGCGCCGGCTCGCTTGGCGACAACCTGCCCGAGCGTGACATGATGGTCTCTCCGAACCACCGCATGCTGGTCGCGAACGAGCGCACGTCGCTGTACTTCGAAGAGCATGAAGTGCTGGTCGCGGCAAAGCATCTGCTGAAGGTGCCCGGCATCCAGCAAGCCGAGGTCGAGAACACCGCTTATGTGCACATCATGTTCGATCAGCACGAGGTTGTTCTGGCCAACGGCGCATGGACCGAAAGCTTCCAGCCGGGCGACTATTCGCTGAACGGTCTGGGCAAATCCCAGCGCGAAGAGATCTTCACGCTGTTCCCCGAACTGCGCGAGGACGCCGGTCTGGACAGCTATGTCTCGGCACGCCCGACGCTGAAGAAAAACGAAGCAGCGGTGCTGTTCGCCCGCTGATCGTCAAAAACCACCGCAGGCGCGGAGGGGGCAAGGAAAGGGAACGGATCACCTCCGTTCCCTTTTTTGCGTTTCTGGCCGAGGGGCGAGGGCCATTGATCCCGCCCCTAACCTATGCTCAAACCTCCGGGCGCGGCCCCGTGGCTCAACTGGATAGAGCAGCCCCCTCCTAAGGGGCAGGTTGCAGGTTCGAATCCTGCCGGGGTCACCAGCGTTCCTGACGGCAGGGGCCTGCCGCCCCGCTTAAAGCATTCGGATCACGCCACGGTCGATCGCCAGCATATACCCGCGCCGGGCGATGTTCTTGACCAGCAACTCGCTGACGATCTGGTTGCCCAGCGTGTCGCGCAGACGTTTGATGCGGGTGGCGCCGGCGGCCTCGTCGCAGTCGGCGCTGTCGCGGCCCGAGATCACGGCTTCGAGCTCGGCGCCCGACAGCATCTCGTCGTCCATGCGGGCCTCGGCCAGCACGGCCAATGTCTCCATCGCGGCGCCGGTCAGGGTGAACTCCATGTTGTTGAGGTAGACGGTCCGCTCTTCCCGCGAGATCAGCAGCGAGTTCACTTGAATCCCCGCCCGCTCAACTTCCGACATACGGCGGGCCAGACCGGCCAGCGCCACCAGAAAGCCCAAGGCTGCCACCAGCATCGCGGTGGCAAAGACCAGCAGCACGAAGATGATGAAGCGGTACGATCCCAGCGTGTCGGAAAAGGCGGTGCCGGATTGCGCCAGAATTTCCAGCAGCTTGATCTCGGCCTCGCCGGTCAGGGCGTCGTTTTCGATGAAAAGCTGTTCGACCCGCGCGTTGAAGGCGTTGGCGTCGGGCAGGTTCAACAGCAGGATCAGCAGCGCCACCAGCAGGATCAGCACCACGGCGGCAATGCCGCCCGCGATCAACCGGTTCAGCGACCGCCGCGTGTCAGTAACGAAGGAAATAGGTCCCGGCACTGTCTTTTCTTCCTTCCAGACCCTCGGGGCCGAATATTGACAGAACCGTCAGCAAACGCCAGCCATCAGCGGCCAAGCGGCTGGACAGCGTGGCGGGGGCGGTGCCGGCCTGATCCGGGCCGCAGGTGCTGTCCGACAGTTTCGCCACGCCGTAATGCAGCCGCAGGGGACCGTCTTTCTTGGCCTTGTAGTCGGCGTAGCATCCGGCCGCTTCCGTCCCCGCTGCGCGCGTGGGCAGAAGGCCCGAGGGCGGCGACCACTCGGCGGTAGCTGTGGCGGGGGCGGCGGTGGCGGCGGGGGCGCGGACCTGTGCGCGAGCCGGTCCCGCGATCAGGAATATCGCGACGACAAGGGTGGCCATGACCAACAGGGCCGCGACCCATTTCAGGCCGGTGCGCATCCGCCGGGACAGGCGCGGCAATCTAAAGCCGGGGGGGAGAGAGCGTGTCATGGGGAAATCCAGACCACCCGGTGTCATGCTATTCAATATCAGCCCCTCTGCTGGCGCGGTTATCCGATAGCATTCTGGCGATATTGTCTGACCGGGGTCAAGCGGGCCAACCTGACGGAACAGTCTGATCCTGTTGCTTGAATTCGGGGCCAACCCGGACCGGCAGGCATCAGTTTCCCGAAGCCCGCTATGGAGGTAGCCCCAATGATACGCCAATTCCTGATCATCCCGATGTTGATCGCCGGTCTGATGATCGGCGGCCTGACCGCATCGCCCGCACAGGCAAACCACAAGGTGGCCCGCGCCTTGATCGGGGCCGCGGCGGTGGGCATCGCCATCAAGGCCTATGAGGATAAGCGCAGCCGGGAGAGAGTCCGCGCCGAGGCCGCCTCTCGCGAGGCCGCCCGCCAAGCCGCCCGGGCCGCCGCGACCCGCGCCGACAACGAGCGGTTCGCCCACAAGCTGGCCCCCCGTCGCGGCGCCAACGATCCGCGCCAATGCCTGCGCCAGCGGTGGTCGCGCGACGGTTGGGTGTCCTACACGGACCGGAAATGTCAGGCCCGGCTTGACCGTGTTCAGAAGAAAGCCCGGTACAAGCGGCAGAAGCCGCGCGAGTGCCTGCGCAAACGGTGGACGGACACGGGCTGGAAGCAATTCTATTCGGCATCGTGCCTGAAGAAAAACGGCTTCTAGGCCCACCACGAGATCAAGACACCACGAGACGTCGAGCAGAGTAACGAGTACCCATCCCAATTTATCTGTCTCACTTGAAGGGGCGGGAGGGCACAACGCCCCCCGCCCCTCTTTTTTCTCTGGCGGGCCTTGTATCGGAAGACCCACCGAGGTTCCCGGCCGCCTCTCGCAGCCGCAGGGATTTGGCCGGACGCGTGGTTTTTCCGTTGCGTTGTGACCCCGGATTGGGGGACACCGGGGCATGCCCAAGATCACCCTTTCCCCTGTTGACGCCCCTGTTGCCGTCCCTGTTGCTAAAGCCAAGCCCGCCGGTCCCGACCTGAGCTTCGAGATCCGCGCCGCCCATGCCGGCGCCCGCTGCATCATCGGTGTCGATGAGGTGGGGCGCGGCCCGATCGCGGGGCCGGTCACCGCCGCCGCCGTCTGTCTGGATCTGGATTGCATCCCCGAGGGGCTGAACGATTCCAAGAAGTTGACGCATCTTCGCAGGCAGGAACTGGCCGCGCTGCTGGCGGATTGCGCCGTGGTCTCGGTCGCCCACGCAACCGTGCGGGAGATCGAAGAGATCAACATCCTGCGCGCCTCGCATCTGGCGATGGTCCGGGCGGTGGCGGGGCTGGTGCTGGGCCCCGACCGGACGCCCGATCACCTGCTGATCGACGGCAATATGCTGCCTCGCGACTGTCCTTGTCATGCCGAGGCCATCATCAGCGGCGACGCCCGTTGCCTGTCCATCGCCGCCGCCTCGATCGTCGCCAAGGTCGCCCGCGACCGGCTGATGGTGGATTTGGCGCAACAGCATCCCGGTTACGGCTGGGAGGCCAACGCAGGCTATCCCACAAAAAGCCACATTTCCGCCCTGAATGATCTGGGCGTCACACCGCATCATCGGCGCAGCTTTCGTCCCGTCCACAATATCTTGTATCAAGAAGAAAACTTAAGTTGTTGACTTAAAAAGAATTTGACCGGGAATCACCGATGACTCATCCTTGGGACAACAAAACAAGCGCAAAGCGCATATCCCGAGGCAGCTATGAACAAAGTCATTCGAGACGCGGCAAAGGTCTTGCCGCTCAATCAGATATTGGATGGGGACTGCATCGATTTGATGAACGGTCTTCCCGCCGAATCCATTGATCTGATCTTTGCAGATCCGCCCTACAACCTGCAACTCAAGGGCGATTTGCACAGACCAGACAACAGCCGCGTCGACGCGGTGGACGATCACTGGGACCAGTTCGCCAGCTTCAAGGTCTACGACGATTTCTCGCGCGAATGGCTGAAGGCCGCGCGGCGGTTGCTCAAGCCCAACGGGGCGATCTGGGTGATCGGGTCCTATCACAACGTCTTCCGCATGGGCGCCACGTTGCAGGACGCGGGCTTCTGGATTCTGAACGACGTGGTGTGGCGCAAGTCGAACCCGATGCCGAACTTCCGCGGCAAGCGGCTGACCAACGCCCATGAGACGTTGATCTGGGCCGCCAAGTCCGAGGACAGCAAATACACCTTTAACTACGAGGCGATGAAGGCCCTGAACGAAGGCATCCAGATGCGCTCGGACTGGGTTCTGCCGATCTGTACGGGGCACGAGCGTCTGAAGGACGGCAACGGCGACAAGGCCCACCCGACGCAAAAGCCCGAAAGCCTGCTGCACCGCGTTCTGATCGGCACCACCAACGCCGGCGATGTGGTGTTGGATCCGTTCTTCGGCACCGGGACCACTGGCGCTGTCGCCAAGAAGCTGGGCCGCGAATACATCGGGATCGAGCGCGAGGCCGCTTATCGCGAGGTGGCCGAGAAGCGCCTGAAATCCGTGCGCAAATTCGACCGCAGCTCGCTGGAGGTTACGACCTCGAAGCGTGCCGAGCCGCGGGTGCCCTTCGGCCAGTTGGTCGAACGTGGCATGCTGAGCCCCGGCGAGGAGCTTTTGTCGATGAACGGCCGCTACCGCGCCAAGGTGCGCGCCGACGGCACGTTGATCGGCAACGACGTCAAGGGCTCGATCCATCAGGTCGGAGCCGCCCTTGAAGGCGCGCCCAGCTGCAACGGCTGGACCTACTGGTGCTACAAGCGGGATGGCAAACGCGTACCGATCGACCTGCTGCGCCAGCAGATCCGCGCCGAGATGGTTGAACGCCCGAACTGAAGCCCGAACTGATCGCTATCCCCTGAACATTCCGCCCGAACAGCCGCCCCGCACAGGGCGCGCCCCCGCCTGACAGGCAGGGGGCCGGGCATATACCGACATTCAGTCGCCTGCCGGCTTTGATTACGATCAAAACGGCCACTCGCCCCCGTCCCTTGTGGATGGGGGCCTTTTTCGTTCTGTCAAGCGTGCCGTCAGACCGCCCCGCGCGGTTTGGGAATGCCGCCCTTGTAATAGGGTTTCCAGTCGCTGATCTGCGGATAGAAATCCGCCCGCCATTTGCGCACGCGGGGGTTCATCACCCGTCGCCACAGGGGCGGCACCATCGCGGCCATCGTCATCACCGGATAGCCATAGGGCAGTTGCGGGGCCTCGGCGTCATCGTAGGTTTGCAGCAACGGAAACCGCCGGTCGGGTTTGTAATGGTGGTCCGAGTGGCGTTGCAGGTTGATCAGCAACCAGTTCGACGCCCGGTGCGAGGCGTTCCACGAGTGGCGCGGTTTGACGTGCTCGAACCGGCCCTCGCCCAGATGCTCGCGCGTCAGGCCATAGTGTTCGATGTAATTCACCAACTCCAGCTGCCAGACGGCGACGAAAGCCTGATAGGCGAACAGGCCCAGCCCGACCCAGCCGCCGATGACGAAGGCCAGCACCAGAAATCCGGCCTGCAGCGCCCAATAGCGCCAGAACGGGTTCGAGCGGTGGTGCCAGGGCAGGCCACGCCGGGCCAGCATCGCACGCTCGGCCTTGAACGCCGATTGCGGGCATTCGCGCAGGACGCGGGGGAAATAGCGGTGGAACCCCTCGTTATAGCGGGCGGTGACGGCGTCGGCGGGGGTGCCGACGTGGCGGTGGTGAACCAGCAGATGCTCGGACCGGAAATGCGAATAAAGCACCGAGGCCAGCAGCAGGTCGGCCAGCCAGCGTTCGGCTTTCGGTTTCTGGTGCATCAACTCGTGGGCATAGTTGATCCCGACGGTCCCCGAGGCCACGCCCACGCCGAAGAACAGCGCGATCTTCTCGATCCAGCCAAGGTGATCGGCGACGCTGACCCACCAGATCATGCCGAAGATCAGCAGAAATTGCAGCGGCGGCCACATCAGCGTGACCAGCCGATACCAGAACAGATCCGACTCGGCGGTCTGGGGGTCACGGTTGCTTTCATCGCGCCCGGTCAGCGCGTCCAGCATGGTGAAAAGCCCCCAGCCGTACAGCGGGATCAGGGCGATCCACCAGCCGCCCAGCCACGCCGCCAAGGCGGCCAAAGGGAACAGCCCCAGCGCCAGCCAGTAGGGCAGCGCCTGCGACAGCCGCGCGGCGGGGACGGTCTGCGCGGGCGCGGTGTCGGGCGAATGTTCAGTATCGGGCATGGTCATGGCCGGTCTCCGATCCCGATCCCATTCCGGTGCGGGGGGCCGGGGCATCTGGGGGGCATATGGGGCGGTATCGCCCCTTGGACTAAGGGGATCATACCCGGTGTGGGCCGTATCTCAATCCGGCACAAGGTCACGGGCCGCTGCGTGAACCTTGCGAAACAGCGTCGGCAGGTCCGAGGGCGCAAAACGATGTGCCTCGACAAACCGTCCGCGCTGGGGGTTGCAGCCCTGTGGCAGGGTGGCCGTCCAGACCTGAAGATGCAGGTGGAAATGGGTGAAGGTGTGGCGGACCTCGACCGGCGCGGGGTGCCAGAGGGCCTCGGGCACGGGGGCCTCGGACATGGGGGCCTCGGACGCGGGGGCCTCGGGCACGGGGGCCTGATCCTGCGCGGCTACGGGGGCGACGCCTTCGTCGGCCTCGACCCACTCGCTGCCGGGCCAGCCCAGCATGCCGCCCAGCAGGCCCTTCTGTGGCCGATCCTCCAGCAACCACGCGCCATCCTCGCGGCGGGCCACGAAGGCCAGCCCATGACGCCGGGGTTTGGGCTTCTTGGCCAGCTTGTGCGGCAACTCGGCGGCCAGCCCCTGTGCGCGTGCGGCGCAATCGTCAAACCACGGGCAGATCCCGCAGGCCGGGTTGCGCGGGGTGCAGATGGTGGCGCCCAGATCCATCACCGCCTGCGCGTAATCGCCGGGGCGCAGCGCGGGCGTCAGCCGGGCGGCATGGGCCACAAGCTGCGGCTTGGCGGCGGGCAGCGGGTCGGTCACGGCAAACCGCCTTGCCATCACACGTTCGACATTGCCGTCGACCACCGTCTCGGGCCGGTCAAAGGCGATGGCGGCAATCGCGGCGGCGGTATAGGGGCCGACGCCGGGCAGGGCCAGCAGCCCCGCCAGATCGCCGGGAAACCGCCCGCCGTGCCGGTCAGAGACGGTGCGGGCACAGGCCAGCAGGTTACGGGCGCGGGCGTAATATCCAAGCCCGGCCCATTCGGCCATCACACGGTCATCCGGGGCGGCGGCCAGATCCTGAACGGTCGGCCAAAGTTCTGTGAAGCGCAGGAAATACCGCTTCACGGCGGCGACGGTGGTTTGCTGCAGCATCACCTCGCTTAACCAGATGCGGTAGGGGTCGGGGCGCAGGCCACGGGCGCGGTCCTGCGGCGACACTCGCCACGGCAGCACCCGGGCATGGCGGTCATACCAATCCAGAAGCTGACCCGAGGACGCGTCCCCGCCCGTGGCGGTCAGCGGCAGGGCCGGGGCGGTATCACGCAAATTTATGCCTCCGTCGGGGAAAGGGTCTGGCATCGCCGGATCAGACCCATAGAATAAGCACCGGCATGGAAATTGGAACCGCGAGATGAGCAAAAGCCAAGGCAGCACCCCGTCTCGGGCCAGCGCAGGCAGCCGCCGCACCTTCGGGCGCGGTTTTCGGCAAGCGGCGGGCTTCGTGCAGCCCCAGATCCGCAAGGCCGGCGAGTCCCGTGGTTTCGCTGTCACTCGCCTGTTGACCCACTGGGTCGAGATCGTGGGCGAGGATATGGCCGCCATGGCCCGCCCGGTCGAGGTTGGCTACAGCCGCAGCGGCGGGCTGGGCGCCACGCTGACCGTGCTGACCACCGGCGCGATGGCCCCCATGCTGGAAATGCAGAAGGAGAAGCTGCGCGAGAAGGTGAACGCCTGCTATGGCTACGCGGCTATATCCAAGATACGCGTCACCCAGACCGCCCCCGTAGGCTTTGCCGAGGGGCAGGTGGCGTTTCGCACACCGCCGAAGAAAGACGATGAACCCGACCCCCGGATCGCGCAGGACGCGCATCAGGCGGTCGAGCCGATCACCGATCAGGGATTGCGGCAGGCGCTGGAGGCGCTGGGCCGCAACGTCCTGTCGAAACGGACCAAACAGTAGAGAGGCCTCTCAATGACACGTCACTTCCTGTCGGGCGCGCTTGGCGCCCTGTTGCTTGCCGCAACCACCTTTGCCGCCCCCCTTGGCGGCGCCGCTTTCGCTCAAGAGGCCAAGCCGGCCGAGACCGCAACCACACCCGCCACGCCCGAAGTGCTGGAGATGACGCTGGGCGAGGATGACGCCCCGCTGGAGGTCATCGAGTATGCCTCGTTCACCTGCCCCCATTGCCAGACGTTCCACGAGAACGTGTTCGACGACATCAAGAAAAACTACATCGACACCGGCAAGGTGAAGTTCGTCTACCGCGAGGTCTATTTCGACCGCTACGGCCTGTGGGCCGGCATGGTCGCCCGCTGCGCCGGGCCCGATCGGTATTTCGGTCTGGCGGACATCATCTACGACAAGCAGAAAGACTGGATGGAAGGCAACGATCCCGCCGCGATCGCCGACAACCTGCGCCGGATCGGCCGCACCGCCGGCATCTCGGACAAGCAGTTGGAGGCCTGTCTGGCCGATGGCGCCAAGGCGCAGGCGATGGTCGCGCTGTATCAGGAAAACGCCAAGAAGGATGACATCAACTCGACGCCTTCGTTTGTCATCGACGGCAAGAAATACTCGAACATGAACTACGCCGACTTCTCGAAGATCCTCGACGACAAGCTGGCCGACTGATGAGCGCACCGCTTGCAGGGCTGAAAGTCCTGGAAATGGCGCGGATCCTGGCCGGCCCCTGGGCCGGTCAGACCCTGGCCGATCTTGGGGCCGATGTGCTGAAGGTCGAAAGCCCCGATGGCGACGACACCCGCGCCTGGGGGCCGCCCTTCGTGCAGCGCGATCAGGATCGCTCGGCCAGCTACTTCCACAGCTGCAACCGGGGCAAACGCTCGATCACCGTGGATTTCCGCACCCCCGAGGGGCAGCAAACCATCCGCGATCTGGCCGCCGAGGCCGACATCCTGATCGAGAACTACAAGGTTGGCGGTCTGGCGAAATACGGGCTGGATTATGATAGCCTGTCCAAGGTCAATCCCCGGCTGATCTATTGCTCGATCACCGGGTTCGGGCAGACCGGGCCCTATGCCCACCGGGCGGGCTATGACTATATCATCCAAGGCATGTCGGGGCTGATGTCGATCACCGGCGATCCGGCGGGTCAGCCGCAAAAGGTCGGCGTGGCCGTCACCGACATCTTCACCGGGCTTTACAGCGTAACGGCGATTTTGGCGGCGGTGCAGCAGCGCCATGCCACCGGCAGGGGCCAGCATATCGACATGTCGCTTCTGGATGTGGCGACCTCGATCACCGCCAATCAGGCGATGAACTATCTGACCACCGGCGAGGCCCCCCAGCGGATCGGCAACGCTCACCAGAACCTGACCCCCTATCAGGTGTTCGATTGCAAGGACGGCTGGATCATCATCGCCACGGGCAACAACGCCCAATATCAGCGCCTGTGCCATGTGCTGGACTGCGTCGACATGATCGACGATCCGCGCTTCGCCGCGAACGCCGACCGCATCGCCAACCGCGATGAGATGACCCGTCGTCTGACCGTCGGCACGATGGCCATGACCAAGGCCGATCTGCTGGCCGCCTGCGAGGCGCAGGGCATCCCCGCCGGTCCGATCAACGATTTCCAAGAGGTGTTCGACGACCCGCAGGTTCGCCATCGCGGCCTGTCTGCCAAGATCGACGGCGTGCCGACGGTGTTGTCGCCCTTCCGTTTTTCAGACGCCGAACTGCCCCGCGATCTGCCCTCGCCCAAACTGGGCGAGCATCAGGGACAGGGGTTCCGGGACAGCCCGCCTAAAACAAACGGTTAAGAGCGTCCGTCAGCGCCGCGTCCTGCGCGATCCGCAGCCGCACCGGCAGGGTCAGCACCTTGGGGCGGAAGCCGCGCGGCAGGCGGGCGGCGTCCTTTTCGGTGGTGACAAGCTGGGCGCGGCGCAGGGCGGATTCCTTTTCCAGCCGGGTCAGCAGCGTCGGCGGAAAGGGCTGGTGGTCGTCCAGCGCCTCGGTCCGGATCAGATCGGCGCCAAGATCGCGCAGGGTGGCAAAGAACTTCTCGGGGTGGCCGATGCCGGCGAAGGCCAGCACTCGTTGCCCGGCCCAGTCCATGCCGGTCGGCAGGGGCGCCAGCGTGCCGGTCAGATGCGGGCAGGGGATGGCGGGCCCCCAGCGGGCGGCAAAGCGGTGCTGTGCCGTCTCGGGGCCGATCGACAGCAGCAGATCGGCGCGCGCAAGCCCCCGGCGCACGGGTTCGCGCAGCGGCCCGGCGGGCAGCACCCGCCCGTTGCCAAAGCCGCGCACCGCGTCCACCACCACCAGCGACAGATCCTTGGCCAAAGCCGGGTTCTGAAACCCGTCGTCCAAAATCAACGCGCCCGCGCCTGCGTCCACGGCAGCGCGGGCGGCGGCGGCCCGGTCGCGCCCGATCCAGACCGGCCCGAAGGCGGCCAGCAACAGCGGCTCGTCCCCGACCTGGGTCGCTTCGTGGCGTCGTTCGTCGACCTGAACCGGGCCGGTCAGGCTGCCGCCATAGCCACGAGAGATCACATGCGCCGCGACGCCCATACCGGCCAGCCGTTGCATCAGTTCGATCACCGTGGGCGTCTTGCCGGTGCCGCCGATGTTGATGTTGCCGACGCAGATCACCGGCACCGGGGCGCGATACTCGGGTGTCCGCGCCACCCGCCGCCGGGTGGCGGCCGCGTAGACCGCCGAAAGCGGCGACAGCGCCACGGGTAAGGCGGCGGACAGGGCCCGATCCAGTGCCCCCAGCGCGTCCGCGTCCCGTGACGCGTCCGGCGCAGGCTGGGGCGGATACCAGAAGCCCGGCTGTTTCATCTGGGCGCGTCCAGCGTGTCCAGAATGATCGACAGCGCCCGGTCCGTGACCTCGGCGCCGTCGGAACACACCTCCCACGCGGCATGGGCCATGCGGGCGGCGCGGTCGGGTTCCAGCAGGGCGCGGACGCCTTCGGACAGGCTGCGGCAGTCGGTGACCTGCCACGCGGCGCCGGCCTGACTGAGCCGGTCGTAGATGTCCTTGAAGTTGGCGACATGCGGCCCGTGCAGGATGGCCGAGCCAAGGGCGGCGGGTTCGAACGGGTTGTGCCCGCCGATCTCGACCAGCGAGCCGCCGACCATGCTGATCGGGGCCAGCCGATACCACAGACCCATCTCGCCCAGCGTGTCGGCCACCAGAACCTGCGTATCCTCGCGGATGGTGTCGCCTTTGGACCTTTGCGCGGTGACAAGGCCACGGGCGCGGGTCATGGCGACGATCTCGTCGCCCCGCTCGGGGTGGCGCGGTGCCACGATCAGCAGCAGCCGATGCGAACTGCCCAAAGCGACCTCGTGGGCGGCGACGGCCACTTCTTCCTCGCCAGCGTGGGACGAGGCCATCAGCCAGACCGGTCGCGCCTTGAGTTGCAGGGCGATCTGATCGCGCTCGGCCTCGTCGCAGGGCAGGGCGGCGGTGCCCTCTTTCAGCGTGCCGGTGATCAGCAGCCGGTTCTTGGGCACGCCCAACCGGCGCAGATGGGCGGCGGTGCGGGCGTCCTGCGCCAACACGGTATGAAAGCGCGAAAACAGCGACCCCGCCGCGCCCTTCATCCAGCGCCAGCGCCGGAACGAGCGGTCCGAGATCCGGGCGTTGACCAGCAGCATCGGAATGCGCCGGGCGTGGGTTTCGACCATCAGGGCGGGCCAGATCTCGGACTCGGTCCAGACCGCGATCTCGGGGTGCCAATGGTCCAGAAAGCGCCGCACGAAGCCCACCGAATCCAGCGGGATATACTGATGGATCGTCCGGGGCGGCAGACGGTTTTCAAGGATCGCCGCCGAGGTGCGGGTGCCCGTGGTCAGCAAAAAGCTAAGGCCGGGATCCTCTTCGCCCAGACGGCGCACAAGTTCTTGAATCGACAGGACCTCGCCGACGCTGGCCGAATGGAACCACACCAGACGCCCCTCGGGCCGGGGGGCCGAGGGGATGCCGCGCCGTTCTTCGATCCGGTCGGGGTCTTCCTTGCCTTCGTCGATGCGGGTTTTCAGGATGCGGTTCCAATGCCCCGTTCCGCGCTTCGACAAGAACAGGTACAGACCGACGCCAAGAGATTTCTTCATGCCTTCAGCCTGCCTGCCCGTGGGTTCGGACGGTTGGACGATGTTGCTGGACCAATGGACCCCTCCTGACGTTGACGGGCGGTTCGCACCCTTCGGAAAGCCTTCGCCCCTTAGCCCCGAGGGGTCAAGGCACCAGCACGCAATCCGGCCCCCATGTCAGACGGGAGCCCGAAGCCGCGACAGCAGATCGCGCTGCAGGCTCTTGCCGCCCGCGATGACCCCCGGTCGCTGCGGCACCGGGTGGTTGAAGCTAAGCGCGTCGCCGTGGCGGTCGCTGACGGCGCCACCGGCTTCCTCGACAATCAGGGCGCCGGCGGCGATGTCCCATTCCCAACTGTCGCGCAGGGTGATCATCGCGTCAAACCGCCCTTGGGCCACCAGACACATCCGATACGCCAGCGAGGCGCGGAAGTGCCGTTCGGCGGGCAGGGTGCCGGCGGTCCAGTGATGCCCGTCGAAGATCGACTTGGCCGCAAGGATCGACGCGCCTTCCGCCCCGCTGGCTCCGCTGGGACGAAGGGGGGCACCGTTCAGCGTGGCCCCTCCGCCCCGGGTGGCGGCGTAAAGCAGGTCGGGCTCGGGCAGGTAGACGACACCGGCGATGACCTGCGAGCCCTCGGCCAGCGCAATGGAATGGGCGAAGGTGGGGCTGCCCTCGACAAAAGCGCGGGTGCCGTCGATGGGATCGACGATAAAGGTGCGCCGGGCCTTCAGGCGCGCATCGGTGTCCGGAGTTTCCTCGGACAGCCAGCCGTGATCGGGGCAGGCATCCAGCAGGCGGCGGTGCAGCATCCGGTCGACGGCCAGATCGGCCTCGGTCACCGGGCCCAGCCCCAGATCCTTGTCCCAGACCTTGGGTTGCTGACGCCAGAAGCCCATGGCGATGCGCCCGGCCTCGCGTGCGGCGTCGGTCAGCAGCGACAGCTCACTTCCCGGCAAGGGTCATCCCTTCGACCAGAAGCGAGGGCACGACCCGGCCCAGATGCGGACGCGCGTCATTGGCGGCGATCAGGCTGTGCAGCATCTGCCGCAGGTTGCCCGCGATGGTGCATTCGTTGACCGGATAGGCGATCTGCCCGTTCTCGACCCAGAAGCCCGACGCGCCGCGCGAATAATCCCCGGTGTTCGGGTTGATCGACGAGCCGATCATCGAGGTCACCAGCAGCCCGGTCCCCATCTGCCCGATCAGATCGTCGCGGCTGAAGGTGCCCGGCGTCAGCGTCACGTTCCCGGCCGAGGGCGAGGGCGGCGAGGACACCCCCCGCATCGCGCTGGCGGTCGAGGTCAGGCCCAGCTTGCGGGCGCTGGCCAGATCCAGCGTCCAGCCGCGCAGCACGCCGTCTTCGACGATGGCGCGGCGGGCGGTGGGCAGACCCTCGCCGTCGAAGGGGCGCGAGCCGCCGACGCGGGGGCGGTGTGGGTCCTCGATCAGCGACATGGCGTCGGGCAGCACCGGCTGATCCATCGCATCGCGCAGCCAAGACGAGCCGCGCACGATGGCCGAGCCGTTGATCGCGCCCAGCAGGTGGCCGATCAGGCTGCCGGCCACGCGTTCGTCGAACAGCACGGGATAGCTGCCGGTCGCGGGCTGGCGGGCCCCGGCGCGGGCGATGGTGCGTTCGCCGGCCAGCAGACCCACCTCTTCCGGGGTGGGCAGGTCGGACTGGAAGATGCGGACTTCGCCGGCATAGTCCCGTTCCATCCCGGTGCCTTCGCCGGTGATGGCGACGCAGGAAATGGCGCGGTCGGTGCGGGCATACCCGCCCGCAAACCCGTTCGAGGCGGCCAGATGCAACCGGCGGGCGCCATATGCCGCCGAGGCGGTGTCGATCTGGCTGATGCCGGGCACCGCGCGGGCGGCGGCCTCGGCGCGGCGGGCGTCATCCTCCAGGGTGGCGGGGTCGGGGGCGGCGGCAGGGTCGGCAAGCTCCAGCGCGTCGGCGTTCCAGTCGCGGGCCAGCGCGGCGGGGTCGGCCAGACCGACGTTGGGATCGCGCGGCGCCTCGCGGGCCATTGCGACGGCCCGTTCGGCCATGTCCGAAAGTGTGGCGTCCCGGGTGTCCGAGGCCGACACGCAGGCTTGCCGCCCGTCGATCAGCACCCGCAGACCGATCTCGATCCCTTCGGCGCTTTCGGCGTGCTCCAGCTTTCCGCCGCGCACGTCGATAGAGACCGAGCGGCCATCCACGGCAAGGGCGTCAGCTTGCTCGGCGCCCGCGCGCTTGGCGCGATCCAACAGCGCTGCGGTCAAATCGGGCAAGGAGGTCTGCGTCATGTGATGTCCCGTCTGTTCCAGTCCTTCGGAGGTAGTGCGCCAGACGCGCAGGCGCAAGGCGCACTGGGTTTCGCGGCGCAGGCGAAGGTCGCCGGGCGGCAGGGCGCGGGGTGTTTTGCGGGGATTGAGGCGGGGCCTCGGCCCGCCCCCCTATTGCAGGCGCTGCCCGTTGGCCATCACCGCGCCGTCGGGGGTGATTTCGAAGGTCGCGGTCACGGCATCCTCGCCCTCGACCGGGCGGGCGAACAGGCCCAGCGTCATCTGCGCCATCATCGCCTGTTGCTGCGGCAGCACCCCCATCCGGGTCAGGTTCTGCAGCAGGGCATTCACCCCGTCGACGCGCATCTGCGCCTTGCCCTGCGGCTTGGGCCCCGGTCCGAACGGCGAGGCGACATTGTTGTCGAAGGTGAATGTGCCACTGCCGGTCAGATCGGCCCCGGCGGCGGTCAGCTTCAACTGCCGGATATCCAAGGCGTGGATCTCGGCGGGCACGGCGTCTGTGTCAGGTGCGGTGTTCCCATCCGAACCGGCGTCGATCCCGTCTGCGACCGGGCCCGTGATGTCGCCAGTGACTGGGCCCGTGACTTTGCCAGTGACGTCGCCCGCAACATCGCCAGCGACCCTGCCAGCGACCTCGGGGTCCAGAATGTCCGTCAGCCAGTTGGCCTTGGCCGCAAGATCCAGAACCAGCGTCGCCGGCCCGCGCGGCAACACGCCGGCGGGATCGAATATCTGCCAGATCGGCTCGGCAAGGCTCAACCCGTCCAGATCGATCAGCAAGTCGACATCTTCCGGCGTGTCGGATTTCTGAATAGGCAGGCTGACCGAGAACTCCATTGCGTCGGCCTGCGCGGACAGGGGCGGCAGCGGCACCTCGGAGCTTTCAAAGCTGGCCTCCAACCCCTCGGTCGCGCCGGCGTAGCTTAGACCGGCCTGCGACAGCGACAGGTCCAGCCGCCCATTGTCCGAGGTGATGCGCCCGGCGGCATTGGCCGTCCCGTCCACCAAGGTAAACGACAGATCGCTGCCCGCGTGGCTGATGCTGGCGTCGGTCGACAGACCCTGCCGCAGCAACTCGGCGATAGTGTCTGTTGTCAGATCGGATGGCGCCGTGCCGCTGTTTCCGGTGCCGCTGAAACCCATCTCGACAAAGGCGCCCTCGGCGTCGAACTGACCGTCGCCCGACGGCTTGCTCAGCGAGACGACAAAGCCGGCCGCCGCGACGGTGCCGTCGCTTATGGTCTCGCGCCGGTCGGTCTGACGCACGGCATAGGTCATCTCGAGGCCTTCCAGATCGACGACGGCCATCATCGGCACGGTCTCGCCCTGCGTTTGCAGATCGTCCAGCAGCAGGGTGATGGCCGGGGCGAAATAATTCAGGCTGGCATCCTGCGGCGTGCCCGAAACGATGACGCTCAGATCGGGCATCTCCACGGTGATGGCGGCTGTAAGCGGGGCCGCGTCCCCCTCGGTCTGGATGCTCAGCTGCATGCGGTGGCTGTCCGAGATCCGGATCAGGACCGAGCCGTCGCCCTGCGGCACCAGACGGATTTCATCGACCGCCCCGGTGATCGCGCCGCCGGGCAGCGGCATGACATAGGCCACGTCGGTCATGGTCAGCGTATCGGTTGTGGCATTCCGCCGCGCGGCCTCGACCGTCACGCCGTAATCGGCGTTCAGCGCCAGAACGAAGTCCCACGCGTCCTGGGCGGTCATCGCGGCTTTTGCGGGGGTGGACAGGAACAAGGCGGCGATCAGGCCGCGGCTTACATGCTGAAACAAGGACATCACAAAATAATCCATCTGAATAATCCAAGGTATGCTTCAGCTTCGGATGGCCACGCGGATCGGGTCAAGGTCGGAATCATGTGGAACTTGACCAGACATCGGCGTAGTCCGAAGGGACGGGGCACCAACATACGCAGGATTGATTGTCGGAAAGTGGAGCGATTGAATGGGGTTCGAGGGTAAGACAGTTCTGATAACTGGTGCCAGCCGCGGCATCGGCAAGGCGGTGGCGCTGGAATATGCCGAGGCAGGCGCCAATGTGGCCCTGTTGGCGCGCGGCCGGGAGGAAATCACCGAATTGGCCGGTCAGATCGGACCCAAGGCTCTGGCCATCCCCTGCGACGTAAGCCGGTTCTGGGAAATGTCGGCAGCCGTCGACGCCACGGTCGAGGCGTTCGGCGGGCTGGACGTGCTGATCAACAACGCGGGCGTCATCGACCCCATCGCGCCCTTCGAAGAGACCGACCCCGAGAGCTGGTCACAGGCCATCGACGTCAACCTGAAGGGCGTCTACCACGGCATGCGCGCGGCCTTGCCGGTGATGCTGGCGGCGGGCGGCGGTTCGGTCCTGACGGTCTCGTCCGGGGCGGCGCATAACCCGGTCGAGGGGTGGAGCGCCTATTGCGCCTCGAAGGCAGGGGTGGCCATGCTGACCCGCAGCCTGCACCACGAGGCCGGAGCCCGCGGCATCCGCGCACTGGGCCTGTCGCCGGGCACGGTCGCCACCCAGATGCAGCGCGAAATCAAGCAGTCGGGCATCAACCCGGTCAGCCAGTTGGACTGGTCCGACCACATCCCCCCCGAATGGCCCGCCCGGGCGCTGATCTGGATGGCCACCAGCGCCGCCGACGGCTTTCTGGGCGAAGAGATCTCGTTGCGCGACGCCGCCATGCGCGAAAGGATGGGTCTATGACCATCGACGTCGACAGGGCCAATCCCTGCTGGACCGTCACGCTGGACCGGCCCGAGAAGGCCAACGCCCTGACCCGCGACATGCTGGTGCAACTGACCGCCGTCATGGACGAGGCCGCGCTGGAACGTCCCCGCGCGCTGGTCCTGCGCGGCCGCGGGCGGGTGTTCAGCGCGGGCGCGGATCTGGAAGAGGCCCGCGCGGGGCTGGCGCTTGACGACATCTGGGAACGCCTGTCCTCGCGGGTGGCGGCGCTGCCGTTTCTGACGGTCGCGGCCATCAACGGGACGATGGCGGGCGGCGCGTTCGGAATGACGCTGGCGTGCGATCTGCGGATCGGCGTCACCGGGTCCAAGTTCTTCTATCCGGTGATGCGGCTTGGCTTTCAGCCGCAGCCCTCGGACCCGTCCAGACTGATGGCGCTGGTGGGCCCCTCGCGGGCGCGGCTGATCCTGATGGGCGGCGCGGAACTCGACGCGTCCGAGGCGTTGAGCATCGGGCTGATCGACCGGCTGGTCGACCCCGAGGATCTGGACGATGCCATATCGGCGCTGACGACCGACAGCGTCGGCGCCACGGCCGCCCATGTGGCGGCGATCAAAGAGCTGCTGCGCTAGGCGCGCCGCCACTTTCGCTGACGCAAGGACCGCGCCGATGAGCCTCGCAGACGATACCCCCCCTATCGCCAGTCCGACCGATCCCCTAGATGCGACCGCCTTCGACGCGGTCGTCATCGGTGCCGGTCCCGCCGGGCTGATGGCCGCCGAACAGATCTCGGCGGCTATGAACCCGGAGGGCCATTCGGTGCTGGTGATCGAGGGCAAGCCAAGTCTGGGCCGCAAGTTCCTGATGGCCGGCAAGTCCGGTCTGAACCTGACCCGCGACGAGCCGCCCGAGCCGTTTCTGGCAGCCTTTGCCGAAGCCGCGCCCAGACTGGCGCCGATCTTGGCCGAGTTTGGCGCGGACGCGGTGCGCGACTGGGCCGAAGGGCTGGGTCAAGAGGTTTTCACCGGCACATCGCTGCGGGTGTTTCCCAAGGCGATGAAAGCCTCGCCGCTGTTGCGGGCTTGGCTGCGGCGGCTGTCGGGTCAGGGGGTGGCCACGCGGACCCGCTGGCGCTGGACCGGCTGGCAGGATGCACCCGACGCCGGAGGGGACGCGGCGCAGACCCGTCGCGGCCTGACCTTCGACACGCCCGAGGGTCCGGTGACCCTGACGCCCCGCGTCGTGGTTCTGGCGCTGGGCGGCGCAAGCTGGCCCCGGCTTGGATCGGACGGGGAGTGGGTGCCGCTGCTGGAGAAGGCGGGCGTCGGGGTGGCCCCGCTGCGGCCCGCCAACGCCGGGCTGTCGGTGGGGTGGAGCCCCCATATGGCCAAACACTTCGGCGCCCCGGTCAAGGGCGTGGCCCTGATGGCCGGCACCACCCGCAGTCGCGGCGAGTTCGTCGTGACCAAGACGGGGTTGGAGGGCGGCGGGATCTACACGATCTCGGGTCCCGTCCGCGACGGTGCAGACCTGCAGATTGACCTTTGCCCCGATTGGCCGCTGGACAAGGTTGCCAGCCGTCTGGCGCGTCCGCGTGGCAAGCAAAGCCAGACCAACCACATCCGCAAGGCTCTGGGGCTGGATGCGGTCAAACTGGCGCTGTTGCAGGAATTCGGACGCCCGCTGCCCGACACCCGCGACGCGCCCGAACTGGCCCGGCTGGTCAAGGCGCTGCCCGTGGCCCACGCCGGGTTGCGCCCGCTGGACGAGGCGATCTCGACCGCCGGCGGCCTGCGCTGGGACGGGCTGGACGACAATCTGATGCTGACGGCGCTTCCGGGGGTCTTTGCCGTCGGCGAGATGCTGGATTGGGAGGCCCCGACCGGGGGATACCTTCTGACCGCCTGTCTGGCGACGGGGCGCCGCGCGGGTCAGGCCGCCGCCCGTCTGTTGCAGACAGGGGCGTAAGCCCGCCGGTGCAGGGCGGGGATCAGTCGGCGACGCGGCGAAAGGCCGGGCGGTTGCGAAGACGCTGGAAGTAGTCGGCGACCGGCCCCGCGTCGGGAATGGGAAACTTGGCGTTGGTCGCCCAGTTGCCGCAATGGCCGCACAGGATATCGGGGACGGTGATCTCGTCGCCCATCAGAAACGGCTTGTCGCCAAGCCGGTCTGCCAGATGCTCAAGGCTGCGGCCGAACTCCCATTTCAGACTGTCCTTGATGTCCGGCACGCGGCGCTCTTCGGGCAGGATGAAGCTGTGGCGCGCCGCGGTCCACAGAAGGGCGTCGAATTCGTCCAGAACGAAGTGGGTGTGCCCGTCTTGCCGGGCCCGCTCCAGCGTGCCGCAGGGATAGGTCAGCTTGCCGTGCCGGTCCGCCAGAAACTGCAGGATCGCAACCGAATCGGTGAGCGCCTGCCCCTCGGTCAGCAGCACCGGCACCTTGCCCGAGGGATTGATCGCCCGCACCGCCTCCGAGCGCGGAAGATCGGGGCGGTGTTCATAGGCTTCGCCCAATTCCTCGAGCATCCATAACACCCGCAGGGCGCGGCTTTTGGTGACCCCGATGACGGTATACATCCCTATTTCCTTTTCAGCATTGCGATGCGGATCAACGTGCGTTCGACCAAGGCCATCGCGGGCGCGATCTGTCCCGCCGAGCGCAGTTGCAGGTCGGTATCGGTCAGCAGTCCCAGCGCCGTTTCCAGCTTGTGGGTGCCCCAGCTTTGCGCCTGTCGCGCCATGCGGTCGCGGCGGGGGCCGAAGACCGGCGGGCGGGCGCGGGACAGGCCGGCGGCGGGGCCACCGCTGTCGCTGCTGGCGGCGTGCAGCAGGCGGAAATGCCGGGTGGCGGCGATGGTCAGCCCGACGGGCTGCACGCCCTGACCTTCCAGCTTGCGCATCACCGGGCCGATCTCGGCGGGGCGACCCTCGGCGGCGATGTTGAGAACGTCGTCGGTTTCGGCCTCGATGGTGGCGGGGGCGCAGGCCGCAACCTCGTCCGAAGTTACCGGGCCGTCGTCACCGAACTTGTAAAGCGACAGCTTTTCCAGCGTCTGGCGGAAGTCGCCGGGGTCGATCTCGCGCGCGAGGGCGGTCAGGTCGGTCATCGCCTCGGGGTCGATCCGGGTCAGCCCGGCCTTTTTCAAAAGCGCCTCGATCTCGTCCCGTCCCGGCGGGTCGTCGTAGATTCCGGCGGCATAGGCCGAGGGGTGCCCCTCGAACAGCTTGCGCAGGCTGGACTTGGCGGTGAGCTGCCCCGCCGTGATCACCAGTTGCGCGTCGCCCTTTCGCCAGTCCGACAAGGCGGCGGTGACGGGTTTGGCGATCTGGTCGGTGGCGTCTTCCACGAAGACCACGCGCGGGCCGGGAAAGAAGCCCTGCGATTTCAGCGCGTCCAGCAACTGGGCCGGGTCCTTGCGCAGATCACTGGCGGGAAGGCGGGTCAGACGCATCTCTTCTTCGCCCGTCGGGCCGACGAGGGCGGCGATCAGCTCTTGCCGCTTCAGGGCGACGCGCATGGCGTCGGCGCCATAGATCAGGATGCCGGTGCGGTCGGGATCGGGGCGCGCGAAATACCGCGCCGCGTCGCGCGGCGGCAGCTTCATCGGCTGGTGCCGGACGGGATGGCCGCCGTCTGGGCGCCCCCGGCGCCGGGGGCCGCCCAGTCCGAGGCCGTCGCCAGCAACCGAGAGACCACCAGATCGGCCAGCGAAATCATCAGCCGGTCGTAGGCGTCCTGCTCGGCGGCCAGCGTGCCGACGGTCAGCGCCGTGGTGGAATACGAGGTGAAGTTGGTCACGCTGCCACGGGTCAGCAACGTCTCGCCGCCAAGCGGGCGCAGGGCAAAGGCCACGGTTCCGAAGAGGTTGTAGCGTTCGATGTTGTTCGAGGCGCTGATCGCCACGCCCTCGCTTCGGGTCGACAGGGCATAGCCCAGATCATACCGCGGTGCCGAGGGCCGGCCCAGACGTTCCTCCAGCCGACCGACCAGCATGAAACTGCGCCGGGTCGTGGGGTCGTCCACCCGGATCATGCCCCGCAGCCCGGCGGCGCTGCCGGCGGGCCCGTAGACCGGGGTGAAGCCGCAGGCGCCAAGCGCGGACAGCCCCGCCGCGCCGCCAATCAGTCGGGCGGCGGTCCGGGTCAGAAAGAGGCGGCGATCAGATGACGACATTCACAATCCGGCCCGGTACGACAATCAGCTTGCGCGGCTCTGCTCCGTCCAGCGCCCTTTGGACAGCTTTATCCGCAAGGGCGATCTTTTCAACCTCTTCGCGGGGCATGTCGGCGGCGACGGTGATCTCGGACTTGCGTTTGCCGTTGATCTGGATGGGCAGGGTCACGCTGTCCTGGACCAGCAGGTTGGGGTCGGGTTTGGGCCACGGGGCCTGCACCACAAGGCCGTCGTGGCCCAGCATCGACCAGATTTCTTCCGACAGATGCGGGGTCATGGGACTCATCAACTGGGCCAGCGTGGCCACGGCGCGGCGGCGGGCTTGGCTGCCGGCCTTGGATCTCGCCACCGTGTTGGTAAAGCCGTAAAGCTTGGCGATGGCGGCGTTGAAGGCGAAGTTTTCGACGCCCTCGGTCACGTCCGCGATGGCGCGGTGGGTGGCCCGGTCCAGCGCCAGATCCTGAGCCGCGTCGGTGTCGCCCGCCTCGGCCTCCACCGCGTCGGTCGCGATCCGCCAGACGCGGTTGAGGTGGCGGAACGCGGCCTCGGCCCCCGCCGCGGTCCATTCGACATCGCGCTCGGGGGGCGAGTCGGACAGGATGAACCAGCGGGCGGTGTCGGCGCCGTAGGCCTCGATGATGTTGACCGGATCGACGACGTTCTTCTTGGATTTCGACATCTTGGCCGAGGGGATCACCTGTACCGGTGCCCCCGTCTCGCCCAGTCGTGCGCCGGATTCGACCCACTCGATGGATTCGGGCAGGTGGTAGACCGGGCGGTCCTTGTCGTCCTTGGTGACATAGATCTCGTGGGTGACCATGCCTTGGGTGAACAGCGCGTTGAACGGCTCGATCGCCTTTTCGGGCAGGTGGCCGGTCTGGTGCATCGCACGGGCGAAGAAGCGCGAATAAAGCAGGTGCAGGATCGCATGCTCGATGCCGCCGATATACTGGTCGACGTTCATCCAATAGGCCGCATCCTCGGGGATGGTGGGCGTGGGCGCACCGGGCGAGGTGAAGCGGGCGTAATACCACGAGCTGTCGACGAAGGTGTCCATCGTGTCGGTCTCGCGCCGGGCGGGCTTGCCGCAGGCGGGACAGGCACAGTCGCGCCACGTCGGGTGCCGGTCCAGCGGGTTGCCGGGCTTGTCGAAGCTGACATCGCGGGGCAGCTCGATCGGCAGGTTCTCTTTCTTCTCAGGGACGACACCGCAGGCGTCGCAATGAACGACAGGGATCGGACAACCCCAGTAGCGTTGCCGCGACAGGCCCCAGTCGCGCAGGCGGAACTGGGTGACGCCCTTGCCCCAGCCCTGCTTTTCGGCCAGATCGATGGTGGCGTCGATGGCCTCTTGCCCGGTGGCGACATCCAGACCGGCGAAGTGATCGACCCAGCGGACGGGTTCGGTTTTGGGGGGCACGAAGGCCTCGTCCTCGACCGGGCGGGGATCGTCCAGCGCGAAGAAGGTGTCGGTCACCGGCAGATCGTATTTGCGGCAGAAGTCCAGATCGCGCTGGTCATGGGCCGGACAGGCGAAGATCGCGCCGGTGCCGTAGTCCATCAAGATGAAGTTGGCGACCCAGACCGGCAATTCCCAAGCGGGATTCAGCGGGTGGCGGACGCGCAGGCCGGTGTCGAAGCCCTTCTTCTCGGCCTTCTCCATATCGGCCTCCGAGGTGCCCATGCGGCGGCAATCGGCGCTGAAGGCCGCAAGCTCGGGGTTGTCGGCCTCTAGCGATTTGGCCAGCGGGTGGTCGGGCGAGATGCCGACGAAGCTGGCGCCCAGCAGGGTGTCGGGGCGGGTGGTATAGACCGGCAGATCGGAAAAGCCGTTGGTGGGGGCGGTCAGTTCGAAGGCGAACTCCAGCCCGCGCGACCGGCCGATCCAGTTGGCCTGCATGGTGCGGACCTTTTCGGGCCAGTCCTCCAGCCCGTCCAGCGCAGCCAGCAGATCGTCGGCGAAATCCGAGATACGGAAGAACCACTGTGTCAGCTCGCGCCGTTCCACCGGCGCGTCCGACCGCCAGCCCTTGCCGTCGATCACCTGTTCATTGGCCAGCACGGTCATGTCGACCGGGTCCCAGTTCACCACCGCGTTCTTGCGATAGACCAGCCCCTTGTCGAGCATGTCGATGAACATCGCCTGCTGCTGGCCATAGTATTCGGGATCGCAGGTCGCGAATTCGCGGCTCCAGTCGATGCTGAGGCCCAGCGGCTTCATCTGAGCGCGCATGTCGGCAATATTGTCGTAGGTCCATGTCGCCGGATGGCCGCCGCGTTCGATGGCGGCATTCTCGGCGGGCATGCCGAAGGCGTCCCAGCCCATCGGGTGCAGCACGTTATGCCCGGTCGAGATCTTGTAGCGCGCGATCACGTCGCCCATCGTGTAGTTGCGCACATGCCCCATGTGGATCCGCCCCGAGGGGTAGGGGAACATCTCAAGCACGTAATACTTCGGCTTGCTCTCGTCGCGGGTCGCGGTGAAGACGCCGGCCTCATCCCAGGCGCGCTGCCATTTCGGTTCGACCTCGGCGGTGTTCAGGCGGGACATGGGATCATTCTTCCTTTGGACATGGAAACGCCGGGCTCGGGGGCCCGGCGCGTTGATACGTCGTCGCTGATCGAAGTGCTAGAGGTTCGAGTCGGCGATCCGCAACTGCCGGGCGCGGGTCAGGATCGCATCCTCGACGGCGCGGGTGGTTTCGCGCGACGCGGGCCCCGAGCGGGTGCGGATGGCGACATTCAGCGACCGCGCGTCCAGCGCCGGGTCGCGGACATAGACGGTGGCGCGGTAGGCGCGGTTCGATCCGGGGGGGGTGCCGTAGCCCATGACGATCACGCCCGAGAAGGGATCGACCGACTCGATGGGCAGGAAGTTCAGCACATCCTGCGCGGCGCTCCACAGGTATTTGTTCACCTCGACGGTGGTGTTCGGGTCGTCCTTGTTCTGGAACAGATCAAAGATCGACTCGCGCTGGGGTTGCAGAATGCCGTTGGCTTCAAGCTGCTGCTGGGCGCGGCGCTGGTTCAACTCGTAGGCGTCCGCATCGGGCGTGCCGAAGGGGCCGGAATTGCCGCAAGCACTCAAGGATGCCAGCAGGCCAATCAAAAGCAATGTCCGCAATACCATCGGTCCCGTCACCTTATGCCTTGTGAAGCTCATGCCGGTGTAACTTAGCGGAATCAGGGCGACAAGGGTTTTCCCCGTTCCGCCGTGGCAGAAGGAAAGGGCCGACCCGGGACCGGACGAGCCGCAGGCGGACGAGGCGACGAAACGCCCTGCCACGTCGACGTCCTTATATCCGCGAGAAATCACTGTGGCAAAGCTGCACCATCGAACGGGACTCTCCGGGGTGGTCTTTCGGGCATGTTGCATTGAATGCGGCAAAGGGGGATGAAGCAGCATACTCAATTCGGAGACGCTGGATTGAGGTGCACCTTTTAACGTAATGAGGGAAAACCATGAAAAAGGTTCTCTTTGCTTCCACGGCTCTGGTTGCCACCGCTGGTGTCGCAGCCGCCGATGTTGCAGTCAGCGGCAAAGCCGAAATGGGTATCTTCGGCGGTACCGGTATCGAAACCCAGTTCTTCCAGGATCTGGACGTCACGTTCAACATGTCCGGCACCACCGACAACGGCCTGACCTTTGGCGCGTCGATCGACCTGGACGAGTCCTGGCAGGGCACGAACGGTGCTGCACCCAACGGCGCTCTGGCAAACAACGCTGATGACGGTGGCGCAAGCATCTTCATCTCGGGCAACTTCGGTACGCTGACCATGGGCGACACCGATGGCGCTCTGGACTGGGCAATGACCGAAGCGATCAACGTCGGCAACCCCGGCTCGCTGAACGACGACGAGACCGAGCACGCCGGTGCTCTTGGCGCGTATCTGGACGGCGCCTACGACGGCCAAATCGTTCGCTACGACAACACTTTCGGCGACTTCGGCTTTGCCGTGTCGATCGAAGCTGACGACACCGCCCCCGTCCGTGACGTGGGCTACGCTGTTGGTGTGAAATACAACCTGGACCTGGGCGGCACCACGATCGCTCTGGGTGTTGGTCACCAGCGCGCCACCTACGTCGTTGGTGCAGCCAATGTTGAAAGCGACGCTACCGGTATCTCGGCTACGGCAAAAATGGCTGCGGGCTTCTCCGCCGGCGTTACCTACACCGATCTCAAGAACTACAAGGGCAACGTAGCTCAGGACGGCAACCACATCGGTGTGGGTCTTGGCTATGCAATGGGCGCAATCTCGCTGCACGCCAACTACGGCCAGTTCGACTACGACAACAACACTGAGGTCAAAGGCTACGGCGTGTCCGCTGGCTACGATCTGGGTGGTGGCCTGAAGCTGCTGGCTGGCTATGGCAAGTCCGAGCCCGCTGGTGCTGCCCCTTCGACCGACAGCTACTCGTTCGGCGCATCCATGTCCTTCTGATCCCAACCGGATCCGAAGTCATAGAGAGGAGCGGGCCCTGGCCCGCTCCTTTTCCGTTTGAGGGGTGCCGATTTATCAAAGGCGCCTGCCAAGGTGACCCTCGCCGCAAGCCACCTGCCCATGCCCCGCGCATCGTTCGACACAGGCCCGCGCCCATGCTAGGCGGGACAGGTCCGGCGCCCGAGACGGCCCCCGAAACGGCCACCGCGACGCCACTCCGCATGAACGAGCCGCGCTGATGATCCCCGTCAATCCCGCCCAGATTCCCGCGCTTTACAAGCAAGCCACCGGGCTGCATGCCGCCAGACGCCTTGATGAGGCCCGCGCCATCTACAACCGCATTCTGATCGCCAACGCCCGGCTGGCCGAGGTGCATTTCCAACTGGCACGACTGGACGCGGCACAAGGCAATCCGCGCCTTGCGCTGGAGGGGTTCGAGACGGCGCTGACCCTCAAACCCGCCGAACCCGCCATCTGGGCCGAAGCCGCCCTTGCCCTGCGCGATCTGGGCGACGCCGGTTTGACGCGCGGCTTTCTTGCCCGCGCCAAGAAGGCCCGTCTGGACCCAAAGGCGCTGCTGTCCATTCAGGACCGGCTGAAACCCGTGGCGGGCGGGGGCAAAAGTGCTGCCAGCCGCGCCGACATGGGCACCGCCGACCCGCGCAAGCTGAAAGCCGCGATCGACGCGCTGAACGCCGGGCGCCCGGCGCAGGCGCGGCAGCGGATCGAACCGCTGCTGGCGGCATCCCCCAAGGCCGCAGGCCTGCACAACATCCTGTCCGCCGCTCTGGCCGCCGAAGGCCGCACCGCCGACGCGCTGGCCGCCCTTGACCGGGCCATCGCCCTTGCCCCGGATTATGCCGAGGCCTATGCCGCGCGGGGCCGGCTGCTGAATACGCTCAGACGCCCCGACGACGCGCTCGCCGCGTTGCGCAAGGCTTTGTCGCTCTTGCCTAATCTGCATGTGGCATGGGTCGAGATGGCGCGGCTTCTGGCCCGGCGCGGCGATGCCCGTGGCGCCCTGCGTGCGGCTGGAAAGGCGGCGGATCTGGCCCCGCCCGACGCGCCGCTTCTGCGCCTGATCGGCGACCAGCAGATGCTGGAGCGTGATTTCGTCGCCGCTGAAGGCACGTTCCGCCAGCTTGTCGCCATCCAGCCGGACACCGACGCCCATCTGCGACTGGCGCAGGCGCTTGGGCGGCTGGGCCGCTCGGACGCGGCGCTGGCAATCTACGACCGGCTTCTGGCGGACAAGTCGCTGGACGCGAGCGCCCCGCCACCGGGTAGCCCCGAGACGCCATCGCTGACCGTCATGGTGATGGAGCAAAAGGCCTCGCTGCTGCAAACCACCGGCGCGTTTGATAAGGCGCAAGAGCTGTTCCTGCGCGCGCAGACCCTCGCCCCGCTCAACACCGGTCTCTTTCGCGAATATGTCCTGACCCGCAAGTTCACCGAACCAGAGCCCGTGATCGAGCGGATGCAGGCGATGTTCGCGCGCCCCGACCTGAACGATACCGACCGCATGAACTTGGGCTTCGGCCTTGCCAAGGTGATGGAGGATCTGGGCCGACATGACCGCGTCATGGCCTATCTTCACCCCGCAAACGCGGCGGCGCAGCGGCTTTATCCGTTCGACATGGGCCAAGAGGTGGCGACGGTTCGCAGCATGACGGCCTCGATGCGAAGTCTTGCGCCGGAGGCACGCCCGCCCTCGGATGCCAGCGATCTGGCGCCCATCTTCGTCACCGGCATGCCCCGGTCCGGCACCACGCTGGTCGAGCAGATCCTTGCCAGCCATTCCACCACCCAAGCCGTCGGAGAGGTGGGGCTGGCCGCGCGGGACGCCGCCCGCCTGCTGTCCCGGCCCGAGGGCGGGTTTCGCCCCGCCGACAGCCTGACGGCAGCAGAAATTACCGCCTTCGGGCACCAGTATGGCCGGGCGCTGCAAGGCGCCGGAATCGATCCGGACGGCGGGCGGGTGATCGACAAGTCGATTCAAAGCTACCGGGTGATGCCGCTGCTGCGGCTGGCGATGCCCCGGTCCCGCGTCGTCGTCGTGCGCCGCGATCCCCGCGACACGTTGCTGTCGATCTACCGCAACAGCTTCCCGCCGGGCACCCATGAATATGCCTATGATCTGAAGACGTTGGGCGCCTATTACCGGCTGTTCGACCAGACCATCGAGGCGTGGCGCCGGCAGTTCCCCGACTGGTTCATCGAGATCGCGTATGAGGATCTGGTCGCCGACCCGGAATCCGAGATCCGCCGCCTTCTGGCTGCCTGCGATCTGCCGTTCGAACCGGGGTGTCTGGCCTCGCACAGGTCCAAACGCGATGTGCGGACCCTGTCGGTTTACCAAGTCCGGCAACCGATCTATGCCTCGTCGGTGAAGGGCTGGGAACGCTATAAGGATGATCTGGCGCCGATGCTGACCGCGCTTGACGCCAAGGAGGATGACGATGTCGCTGACTGAGATTTCGGCCCGCGTGGCCAAGGCCGAGAAAGCCGCCGGTCGCGCCCCCGGATCGGTGCGCCTGATCGCCGTGTCGAAGGTGCAGCCGCTGGACCGGGTCGAGGCTGTGCTGAGCGAAGGCCACCGTCTGTTCGGCGAGAATCGCGTGCAGGAGGCCGCCGACAAATGGCCCTCCCTCCGCGACCAGTTCGACGGGGTCGAGGTGCACCTTTTGGGGCCGCTCCAGACCAACAAGGCGCGTCAGGCGCTGGATCTGTTTCAAGCCATCCACTCGCTTGACCGCCCGAAACTGGCCCGGACGCTGGCGCGGTTGGCGCAAGAGGAAGGGCACTGCCCCGAACTGTTCGTGCAGGTGAACACCGGCGCCGAAGAGCAGAAAGCCGGCGTGCTGCCCGCCGACGCCGACGCCTTCATCAAGGACTGCCGCGATCTGGATCTGCCGCTGGCCGGACTGATGTGCATCCCCCCGGTCGACGAAGAGGCCGCGCTGCATTTCGCGCTGCTGGCCAAGATCGCCGAGCGGAACGGATTGCAGGGCCTGTCGATGGGCATGAGCGCCGATTTCGAGAAGGCGATCGCCTTCGGCGCGACCCACGTGCGCGTGGGCTCGGCGATATTCGGAGAGCGGACCACCACCGGCTGAGCCACCCAGCCAAGGTCAGCGGCCTAAGCCCGGGGCCGCACCCAAAGCCGGGTGCCGGGTCTGATCCGGGCCGCAATCCACAGCAGGTCGGGGCGGGCGAAGGCCACGCAGCCCTCGGTCGGAAAGCCGGGGCGGCGCCAGCTGTGCAGGAAGATGGCCGAGCCTTTGCCCGGCGTGGCCGGCGTCATGTTCCAGTCGGTCAGCAGGATCAGATCGTAAAGCGGATCGGCGCGGCGCAGGGTCTCGTGCCCGAAAGGGTGGGGGGCCTTGACCGGTTGGTTATAGTCCGGGTCCGCCACGTCGTCGGACCACAGATCATTCGGCCCGATGGGCTCGGCCCAGTCGGCGGGGGGGCGCAGCCGGTCTGGCCGGTAAAGCATGCCGGTGATCCGGTGCAGACCCAACGGCGTGGCGCCATCGCCCTCGCGCTTGTCGCGGCTCAGCCCGCCCCGCCCGATCACGCAGGGGATACGGCGGCCCAAAAACCGGCAGCCCGTCGGGGTGACGACCAGATCCTCGGGCGTCGGAAGGCTCATAGCAGATGCCCCGATTTGGCGGCCTTGGTGGCCAGATAGTCCTTGTTCAGCGGGTTCTGCCCCAGCTTCAGCGGCACGCGCTGGACGACCTTGATGCCCTGCGCCTCCATCATCGCAACCTTGGCGGGGTTGTTGGTCATCAGCCGCACGGCGCCGAAGCCCATCTTCTGCAAGATCGCGGTGCCGATGCGGAAATCCCTCTCGTCATCTTCAAATCCCAGCCGGTGGTTGGCCTGCACCGTGTCGAACCCCTGATCCTGCAAGGAATAGGCCCGCATCTTGTTGACCAGACCGATGCCGCGCCCCTCTTGGTTAAGATACAGCAACACGCCCGCCCCTTCGGCGCCCATCTGGGCAAGGGCGCCGCGCAACTGCGGCCCGCAATCGCATTTCAACGAGCCCAGCAGATCGCCGGTAAAACAGGCCGAGTGCAGCCGGGCCAGAACCGGGGCGGAGCGGTCGGGCTGGCCGATCTCGATGGCGTAATGCTCTTCGGACCCATCCTCGGGTCGGTAGACGTGCAGGCGGGTGTCGGTGGCGGCGCCAAGGGGGACGCGGGCGCTGACAACCTCGTTCAGCAGGGCGGCGGTGTCGTCGATCTGGTCCAGCGAGATGCGGATCAGGTCGTGGTTGCGGGCGAAACCGGCCGCATCACCGCCGATCGGCGCGGTCACAGCGGCGGGCAGAAGCCGCGCGCCCTTCAGCAGGGCGATGGCGGCGCGGTGCGGCTCGGCAGAGCCGTCGCGGCGGGTGGTGAAGGGCCCCTTCATCGGCGCGATCAGATCGTCGGCGGGGTCGGCCACCTGCGCCACCCACTTCAGATCCGCGCCCTGCGGCACCTCGATCCGGGCGACGTCGCCATCGTAGGCGCGGGCCTTCAGCGTGGCGGCGCGGCGGCTGGTGACGGCAAGCGTCAGCGGCTGACCCATTGCCAGAAGGGCACGCCAGCGGTCGGCCCCCAGCGTCTCGGCCGCCGCCGCAAGCAGACCCTCGCCAGCGTGGTCCAGCACCACGGGCACCCCCATGCGCAGGTCGGCCCGGGCGCGGGCCAGACGTTCCGTGATGCCGGGGGAAAGGCTCATGTATGGGTCCGTCATGTTGCGGATCTTGCGGGCGATCCTGTCAGCAGATGTAATGGAACGACGACAGATATGAAACAATAGGCCTTTTTGCGACACGTCCGCGTGAACCTGTTGCAGCAAAGCTTGAGGTTGGGCCGCGACGACAACACCTTCCAGCCCAGCAATTGCCCGTGACGTATCAAGTGCCCAAGGGAGGACACGATGAGCAACGTAAAGAAGATCCTGCTGGTCGACGACGACGACGATCTGCGCGAAGTGCTGAGTGAACAGCTGGTGATGACCGAAGATTTCGAGGTCGTCGAAGGCAACAGCGGCCAATCCGCGATGGAGCGGGTAAAGGAAGGTCTGTTCGACCTTGTGATCCTAGATGTGGGCCTGCCCGACACGGACGGGCGCGAATTGTGCCGCCTGCTGCGCAAGCAGGGGGTCAAATGCCCCGTCATCATGCTGACCGGCCATGACAGCGACGCCGACACGATCCTTGGTCTGGATGCGGGCGCCAATGACTATGTGACCAAGCCGTTCAAGTTCCCGGTGCTTCTGGCCCGCATCCGCGCCCAGCTTCGCCAGCACGAACAATCCGAAGACGCGGTGTTCCAGCTTGGCCCCTATACCTTCAAGCCGTCGATGAAGATGCTGATCGACGAGGGCGACCGCAAGATCCGTCTGACCGAGAAAGAGACCAACATCCTCAAGTTTCTGTACCGCTCGTCCGAGGGCGTCGTGCCCCGCGATGTGCTGCTGCACGAGGTCTGGGGCTACAACGCCGGTGTGACCACCCACACGCTGGAAACCCACATCTATCGCCTGCGCCAGAAGATCGAGCCTGACCCCTCGAACGCAAGTCTGCTGGTGACGGAATCGGGCGGCTATCGGTTGGTCGCCTGAGCGGGTTTTTTACCTCGCCCGGAGGGGCGGGGAACCTTCGGGGGCCCGGCCTCGTTAAGCTGTTGAGAGATCCCGTCTCATGTCCGGGTTATGACATGAACCTCCCTGTTGGACTTGCCCCGGCCTTGTGCCGGGGCTTTTTTTATCCGATCACCTGTGGTGAACCGCGCCCGATAACGGTCCCGAACGGGGGCCGATCCCCGCGCGAAACGCCCCGCAGGAGAGCCCGCCCCATGTCCTTTACCCTTGCCACCTGGAACATCAACTCGGTCCGCCTGCGCGAACCCATCGTGTCGCGCCTGCTGCAGGAAAACGCGCCCGACGTGCTGTGCCTTCAGGAATGCAAATCCCCCGTCGAGAAGATCCCGGTTGAGGCGTTCCGCGCCCTTGGCTACCACCACATGGTCGCGCGGGGGCAAAAGGGGTATAATGGGGTGGCGATCCTGTCCAAACTGCCGATCGAGGATGCGGGCGGGCACGACTTTGCCACGCTGGGCCACGCCCGGCACGTGGCGGCCAAGCTGGAAAACGGCGTCACGGTCCACAACTTCTATGTCCCCGCCGGGGGCGACATCCCGGACCGCGAGCGCAACGAGAAGTTCGGCCAGAAGCTGGATTACCTGACCGAGATGCGCGACTGGTTCCACGCCGAGGCGCCAAACAAGTCGGTGCTGGTGGGCGATCTGAACATCGCGCCGCGCGAAGACGACGTCTGGGACCACAAGAAGCTGCTGAAGGTCGTTAGCCACACCCCGATCGAGGTCGAGCAGCTTGCCCAGACACAGGACGCGGGCAAATGGGTGGACATCACCCGGCAGGATCACCCCACCGGGCAGCTTTATTCCTGGTGGTCGTATCGCGCCCGCGACTGGGACGCGGCGGACAAGGGGCGGCGGCTGGATCACGTCTGGGCCACGCCCGATATCTCGGCGGCGGGACACTCCAGCCGGGTGCTGCGCGACGCCCGCGGCTGGGAGAAGCCATCGGACCACGCGCCGGTCTTTGCCAGTTTCGATCTTTGACAAAGCTGGCCGCGCTCCACATATAAGGCGACGGGGCCCGGACGCGGGCAGATGCAAGACGACAGCCAAGCGGAGTGGTAGGACATGCTAGAATTCGGCAATACGGGCGCGAACATGGGCGCAAATGCCGGCGGATCCTCGGATCTGGTCAAGGACAGCGACGAGGCCAACTTCATGGCCGACGTCGTCGACGTCAGTCAGGAAACCCCCGTCATCGTCGATTTCTGGGCGCCTTGGTGCGGCCCGTGCAAGACCTTGGGCCCCGCGCTTGAAAAGGCGGTTGCCGACGCCAAGGGCGCCGTCCGCATGGTCAAGATCGACGTCGATCAGAACCAGCAGATCGCGGCGCAGTTGCGCATTCAGTCGGTTCCCACGGTCTATGGCTTCTATAAGGGCCAGCCCATCGACGGCTTTCAGGGCGCGGTCACCCCGTCCGAGATCAAGGCCTTTGTCGATCGCCTGATCGCCGCCTCGGGCGGGGGGGCCGATGACGGACTGGGCGAGGCCATCGAAGCCGCCGAGCAGATGCTGACCGAGGGCGCTGCCACCGACGCCGCCCAGACCTTTGCCGCCGTTCTGGGCGAAGAGCCTTCAAATGCCGCCGCCTACGGCGGACTGGTCCGCGCCCATCTGGCGATGGATGAGACCGATCAGGCCAAGACCCTGCTGGACGGCGCCCCCGACGAGATCGCCAAAAGCCCCGAGTTGGAGGCCGCGCGCGCCCAGCTTGATCTGGCGCTTCAGGCCGCCGAAGCCGGTCCCGTGGCCGAGTTGCGGGCCAAGCTGGCCGAGGACCCTTCGGACATGCAGGCCCAGTTCGATCTGGCCATCGCGCTGCATGCCTCGGGCGAGGTGCAAGAGGCCGTCGATTTGCTGCTGGACCTGTTCCGCCGCGATCGCGACTGGAACGACGGCGCCGCCAAGACGCAGCTTTTCACGATCTTCGACGCGCTCAAGCCGCAGGATCCGATTGCCCTGAACGGTCGCCGCAAACTGTCGTCGATGATCTTCCTCTGATGGCAATCTGATCGCGAGAGGCACCATATGGGATTGATCACAGCAGCCGACCTGCCCGGAACCATTCCGGTGTTTCCGCTGCCGGGCGCCCTGATGTTGCCCCGCGCCCGGCTGCCGTTGCATATCTTCGAGCCGCGCTATCTGGCGATGCTGGACGACACGCTGAAAACCCCGCACCGGCTGATCGGCATGGTCCAACCGATCGAATCGGCCGCAGAGGGCGCCCCCGATTTGCACCGGATCGGCTGTGCGGGTCGTCTGTCGGCCTTCTCCGAGACCGAGGATGGCCGCTATATGATCACCCTGTCGGGCATCAGCCGGTTCCGGATCGAGCGTGACGTCAGCGGGTTCACCCCTTACCGCCGGGCCGAGGTCAGTTGGCACGGCTTCGAACGCGATCTGGGCGCGGTGGAAACCGATCCGGCCTTCGACCGCGACCTGTTCCTGCGTCAGCTTCGACGCTTCTTCGGCGCCCGCGAACTGTCCGCCGACTGGGACAGTCTGGAGCAGGCCGAGGACGAGTTGCTGATCAACTCGCTTTCGATGCTGTGCCCCTTCGACACCGAGGAAAAGCAGGCGCTGCTAGAGGCCGACACATTGGTCAACCGGCGCGAAACCCTGATGACCCTGATCGACTTCGCCCTGCGCCGGGGCGACGGAGAGGATGTTCTGCAATGACCACGCGCCCCGATTTCGACCGCCACATGCTCGAGGCGCTGGTGTGCCCCGTGACCCAAGCGCCGCTAAGCTATGACGCTGAAAAGCAGGAATTGATCTCGAAGGCCGCGCATCTGGCCTATCCGATCCGCGACGGCATCCCCATCATGCTGGAAAGCGAAGCCCGAGAGGTCGACTAGACCCACCGGGGCGGATGGCTTCACGCCGAGGATCGGGTCTTAGATCGGGCGGCCTTGCAACAGCAGGGGCACGTCGCCGGTCAAGCCGGCCGCCTCGCGGATGAAGCCTCGGCGCAGGCCGGGCAGGGCGTTCACCGCCCCCAACCCCAGATCGCGAATCCCGCGCAGGATCGAGTTATCGTTGGAAAACAGCCGGTTGAACGTATCTGTCGCCAGCGCCAGCGTGGTCGCATCAAAGCGCCGCCAGCGTTCGTAACGGCGCAGCACATCCTCGCGGCCAAAATCCTCGCCCCGGCGTCGGGCCTCGATCACGACTTGGGCCAGCGCGGCGGTGTCGCGCAGACCCTGATTGAGGCCCTGACCGGCAATCGGATGTATCGCATGGGCGGCATCGCCCACCAGCGCAAGCCGCGGCGCCGCCATCCGGCTTGCCAGACTTAGGCCCAAGGGATAGCTGAACCGCGCACCCTCTAGCCGGATCTCGCCCAGAAAGTCGCCGAAGCGGGGGCGCAAGGCTTCCAGATAGGCGGGGGCATCAAGGGCGCCGATGCGGGCCGCCTCGGCGCTTTGCTCGGACCAGACAATCGACACGCGGTTGCCCTTGAGCGGCAGGATCGCCAGAGGCCCGCCGGGCATGAAGAACTGATGCGCCGTCCCGTGGTGCGGCACCTCGTGCGACAACGCGCAGACTAGCGCTGTCTGGCCATAGGGGTGACCGATGCGCTGGATGCCGGCCCGCCGCCCCGTGCCGCTGCCGCGCCCGTCGCAGCCGACCAGCAGACGCCCCTGCCGGGTGGTGCCATCCAGAAGGGTCAGCGTCACGCCAGCAGGCTCTATCCGCTGGTCGGTGACGGTCTGGTCCCACTCGTGGGTGATGCCCGCATGGGCGGCGACGGCGTCCAGAAGGGCAGGGCGCAGGTGCCGGTCCTCGACCATGAAGCCCATCGGGCCTTCCTCGATCTCGGCGTGGTCGAAATGCAGGGCCAGCGGCGACGGACCTTCGCCCGGTCGCCCGTCGCTGGCGGTGATCTTCAGGATCGGCTGCGCGTCGGGTCGCAGCTTGTCCCACAGGCCAAGGGCCCCCAGCATCCGCCGCGAACTGAAGGCCAGCGCATAGGCCCGACCGTCGAATGCGGCGGCACCGTCGGGGGTGGTGTCGGGGCGCGAAGCACCATCGACGATCCGCACCGACAGGCCGCCATCGGCCAGCGCCAGCGCAAGGGTCAGGCCGTTCAGCCCGGCGCCCACGATCAGAATGTCGGTCTTGTCTGTCATCGGCTGAAATATGGCGGGTCTGTCGGCATTGTCCATGCCTGCCGGACGGGTTAGCGTCCGGCCCGAGGCGCGCATTTTGGCGCGGCCCGTCAAAACCGACCGTTATTTCGGCCCTGATCAGGCGGCAAATCATGCCCTTGCCCATGAATGGCCCGTTGAGAAACCGATAGGAGAAATGGATGTCCGACACCTGGCTGAAGATGACCGCCGCGGACCTTGGTCGCGCCATCGGGGACGGTCAGATCGACCCACGGGCGCTGACGGACGCGTTTCTTGACGCGATCGACACCCATCCGCACAGCCAGCGCATCTATGCCCGCACCATGCCCGACCGCGCCCGCGCCGAAGCGGATGCTGCGTCCGACCGCGCCCGCGCCGGTCTGCGCCGGGGGCTTCTGGACGGTGTGCCGATCTCGTGGAAGGACCTGTTCGACACCGCCGGGGTCGCCACCGAGTCCGGCTCAGGTCTGCTGGCGGGCCGCACCCCGGATGCCGACGCCGAGGTTCTGGTCAACGCCACCGCCGCGGGCACCGTGGCGCTGGGCAAGACCCATATGACCGAGCTTGCGTTTTCGGGCATCGGCCTCAATCTGGTCACGCAGACCTCGCCCAACATCAACGACGCGTCGCTGGCGCCGGGGGGATCATCCTCGGGGGCGGCGACGTCGGTGGCGTGGGGGCTGGCGGCGGCTGGCATCGGTTCGGACACCGGCGGCTCGGTTCGGGTGCCGGCGGCGTGGAACGATCTGGTGGGGCTCAAGACCTCGTCCGGGCGGCTGCCGAACACGGGTGTCGTGGACCTGTGCCCGCGTTTCGATACCGTCGGGCCGCTGACCCGCAGCGTCGAGGATGCCGCCGAATTGCTGGCCGTTCTGGGCGGCGGACGGGCGGCGGACCTGCGCGGCGCCTCGCTGTCGGGCACGCGCCTGCTGGTCCTCGAGACCCTTGCCCTTGATGCCCTAGAGGAGACCCCCGCCAAGGGGTTCGAGCAGGCCATCGCCAAGCTCGAATCCGCCGGTGCCACGATAGAGCGGCGCAAGATCCCGCAGGTCATGCAGGCCGAGGCCCTGTCGCCCGTGCTTTATTCCACCGAGGCCTACGCCGTCTGGGGCGAGACGATCGAGGGCAATCCCGACATCATGTATCCCCCCACGCTAGAGCGTTTCCGCGCCGGCGCGGGCTTCTCGGGCGTCGATTATATCCGGGCATGGCACGAGCTGGACCGCCTGCGCGCCCAGTGGCTTGAGGCGCTTGGCGGCTTTGACGCGGTCATCGCCCCCACGGTCGCCATCCTGCCCCCCAGCATCGAGCGGCTGACGCAGGACCCCGAGCATTTCAAGGAACGCAATATGCTGACCCTGCGCAACACGCGGATCGGCAACCTGATGAACGCGGCGGGGCTGACGCTTCCGACGGGCGTGCCCTCGACCGGGATCATGTTCCTTGCGCCCTCGGGCGGTGAAGAGCGTCTGTTGCGTCTGGGCGCCGCTGCCGAGGCCGCGTTGCGCTAGGCTTAACCGCGCGTCCAACTCAAAAGCCACAGGCGCCCGATGGGGGCGCCCGTGCGGCCCCGGTTTCTCTGGACCCGTCGCATCCATCTGGCTATCTTGGGAAAAAACGGGGCGATACGACCCCGAACCACGAGGCACCAATGTTTCCTGAGCGGTTTTCCAACCTGCCAGAATATGCGTTTCCGCGTCTGCGGAGCCTTCTCGACGCGCATGCGCCGGGCGGGGACCGTATCGAGATGACCATCGGAGAGCCGCGCCACGCGTTCCCCGACTGGATCGGCGATGTGCTCGCCGAATCCTGGAAGGATCTTGGACGCTATCCGCCGAACGACGGCACCCCCGGCCTGCGCCGGGCCTTTGCGGGCTTTCTTAAGCGCCGCTATGACGCCACCGTCGATCCGGACACGCAGCTTCTGCCCCTGAACGGCACCCGCGAGGGGCTGTTCAACACGCTGATCGCGCTGTGTCCCGAAACAAAGAACGGCCAGAAGCCGGCGGTTTTGATGCCGAACCCCTTCTATCAGGTCTACGCGGTGGCCGCGCTGACGGTGGCGGCAGAGCCTGTGTTTGTGCCCGCCGAGGCCGACACCGGCTTTCTGCCCGACTATGCGTCGCTGGACCCTTCGCTGCTGGACCGGACAGCGGTGGCCTATGTCTGCTCGCCCTCGAACCCGCAAGGGGCGGTGGCCGACCGGGCCTATTGGGCGAACCTGCTGGAACTGGCCGAAAAGCACGATTTCCGCATCTTCGCCGACGAATGCTATTCCGAGATCTACCGCGACACGCCCCCTCCGGGTGTGCTGGAGGCGCTGGCGCAGACCGGCGCCGATCCCGAACGGGTGGTGGCGTTCCATTCGCTGTCCAAACGCTCGAACCTGCCGGGAATCCGGTCGGGGTTCGCGGTGGCGGGGCCGCGAAGCATGCAGCACATGAAGCAGCTTCGGAACTATGGCGGTGCGCCGCTGCCGATGCCGTTGCAGCATGTGGCCGAAAAGGTTTGGGCCGATGAGGCCCATGTCGACGCCAGCCGTGCCCTTTATCAGCAGAAATACCAACTTGCGGACCAGCTTCTGGGCGATGTGCCCGGCTACCAGCCCCCCGAAGCGGGCTTTTTCCTGTGGCTGCCCGTCCCCGATGGCGAAGCCGCGACGCTGAAGCTGTGGCAGCAGACCGGCGTGCGCGTCCTGCCCGGGGCCTATCTGGGCCGCGAAGTGAATGGCCATAACCCCGGCGCCGGTTACGTGCGCGTGGCGATGGTTGTGGATCAAGACGAAATGCAGCGCGGGCTGACACGCCTTCGCGACTGCCTATACGCGTAAGGACCGAGACAGATGGCATCTTATCAGGCCCGCCCCAGAGACCCCCTGCTGGACCGCAAGACCCAAGCCGCGATCGAGCGTCGGGGCAAGGAATTGCTGGGCTTCGCGCTGATCGCTCTGGGTCTGTGCGTGGCGCTGGTGCTGGGCACCTATGTGCCCGAAGATCCCGGCTGGCTGTCCGCCACCGATGAGCCTGCGCGCAATTTCTTCGGGCGATTCGGGGCGTCACTGGCCTCGCCGCTGTTCGTGATCGTCGGGCTGGGCGGCTGGGGCATCGCCCTTGCGCTGCTGGTCTGGGGCGGACGTTTCGTGCTGCATATGGGCGAGGAACGCGCGCTTGGCCGGGTGATCTTCGCGCCGATCGCCGTGGCGCTTGGGGCAGTTCTGGCTTCGACCCATGTGCCGTTCGCGGGCTGGTCGCATTCCTTCGGCCTGGGCGGTCTCTTCGGCGACACGGTGCTGGGCGCCTTTCTGGGCGTGGTGCCGATCAATGCCGCGTTCGGCCTGAAATTCGTCTCGGCCCTTGTGGCTATGGCGACCGTGGCGACCGGGTTGTTCGTGCTGGGCTTCAGCATGGCCGAGTTGAAGCGCATCGGGCGGTTCATGCTGGTCGGCGTGATTCTGGCCTATGACCACAGCGTCCGGCTGGCCAGCCGGGCCGGTTTGGGCGCTGCGCGGGCGGCCTCGGGGCTGCAGGCCCGCCAGAACGCACGCCGGGAGGCTCGCCGCGAGGCGCATGACCGTGGTGACGAGGCCGACCCCTATCACGACGAACCTGCCCTTGCCCGCACCGCCACGATCAAACGCTCGCAGCTCGACCCCGAGCCGGATTTGCTGGACGACGAGGAGTTCGAGGACTCCGGCCCGCGTCTTGGCTTTCTGGCCCGCATGCCCTCGCTTGTGCGGCGCGCGCCCGACCCCGAGCCTGAACTGGTGAACCCCCAGATCGCCGCAGATCTGGAGGTTGCCGCCCCCGACGATGACCGCATCCGTGAAAAGATCGCCAGCGTCATCAAAAGCCGGGTCCGCGCCGCGCCGATCATCTCGGCCCGAAGCGAGCCTCCGGTCGTTGCCGCCGCCCGCCGCCACCCGCGCGGGCCGCAGCCGCTGATCGCCTCGCAGGCGCCGCCGGTGCAGGTGGCCCCGCTGGCCGCCCCCGAAGATTCCTATGCCGCCGGGTACGAACAGGGGCTGGGCCACGACGACGGTCATTCGCCCTATCACCCGGATCACAGCGACGACGGCTTCGATCCGCTCCGCGACGAGCCGCCCGTGACCGGCGACACCGATCACCACAGCGACTTTGCGGACGGCGGGTATGATGTGACCAACGTCTTCGCCGAGGATCAGGATCAGCCCACCCCCCGGCCCGCCGGGTCGGCCACGGCCAGCTCTGCGCGACCGATGTTCCAGCCTGTGGTCAGCCGCACCGGCGCCGAGGCATCCGATAAGCCCGCCGACAAGCCCACCATCCCGCTGTACGAGCAGCGCAAGGTCGTGCAGCACGCCCAACGCAAGCCGGCGCAGCCCAGCCGTCAGGCCCGGCAGGAAGCCCAGCCCAACCTGAAGTTCGACGATGCGCCGCTTCCGGAATACGAACATCCGCCGCTGTCGCTGCTTAGCAGCCCCGAGCAGATCGAGCGTCACCACCTGTCCGACGAAGCACTGGAAGAAAACGCGCGCATGCTGGAAAACGTGCTGGATGACTATGGCGTCAAGGGCGAGATCGTCTCGGTCCGCCCGGGCCCCGTCGTCACCATGTACGAGCTAGAGCCTGCGCCCGGTCTCAAGGCCAGCCGCGTCATCGGTCTGGCCGACGACATCGCCCGGTCCATGTCGGCGCTGTCGGCGCGGGTCTCGACCGTGCCGGGCCGCTCGGTCATCGGCATCGAACTGCCGAACGAGCGCCGCGAGAAGGTCGTGCTGCGCGAAATCCTCAGCCACCGCGACTTTGGCGACGGCAACCAGCGGCTGCCGCTGGCGCTGGGCAAGGACATCGGGGGCGATCCCATCGTCGCCAACCTTGCCAAGATGCCCCACCTTCTGATCGCGGGCACCACCGGTTCGGGCAAGTCCGTGGCGATCAACACCATGATCCTGTCGCTGCTGTACAAGCTGTCGCCCGACGAATGCCGCCTGATCATGATCGACCCCAAGATGCTGGAACTTAGCGTCTATGACGGCATTCCGCACCTGCTGTCGCCCGTCGTGACCGACCCCAAAAAGGCGGTCGTCGCCCTGAAATGGGTCGTGGGCGAGATGGAGGAACGCTATCGCAAGATGTCGAAGATGGGCGTGCGCAACATCGAAGGTTACAACGGCCGGGTCCGCGATGCGCTGGACAAGGACGAGATGTTCAAGCGCACCGTCCAGACCGGCTTTGACGACGAGACCGGCGAGCCCATCTTCGAGACAGACGAGTTCAAGCCCGAGACCATCCCCTATATCGTCGTCATCGTCGACGAGATGGCCGACCTGATGATGGTCGCCGGCAAAGAGATCGAGGCCTGCATCCAGCGTCTGGCGCAGATGGCGCGGGCGTCGGGCATTCACCTGATCATGGCCACGCAACGCCCCTCGGTCGATGTGATCACCGGCACGATCAAGGCGAACTTCCCTACCCGGATCTCGTTTCAGGTGACCTCGAAGATCGACAGCCGCACCATTCTGGGCGAACAGGGGGCCGAGCAGCTTCTGGGCATGGGCGACATGCTGTTCATGGCTGGCGGCGCCAAGATCACCCGCGTGCACGGGCCGTTCTGTTCGGATGAAGAGGTCGAAGAGATCGTCAATTACCTCAAGTCATACGGGCCGCCCGACTATGTCGGCGGCGTCGTGGACGGGCCGGACGACGACAAGGGCAGCGACATCGACGCGGTGCTGGGCCTTGGTGGCAATACCGACGGCGAGGACGCGCTTTACGATCAGGCCGTGGCGATCGTGATCAAGGATCGCAAATGCTCGACCTCGTACATCCAGCGCAAGCTGGCGATCGGCTACAACAAGGCCGCGCGTCTGGTCGAACAGATGGAGGAAGAGGGCCTTGTCAGCCCCGCCAACCACGTCGGCAAGCGCGAGATTCTGGTGCCCGAGCAGAATTAAGCCCGCCACCCGGCGGCTGGTCTAAAGGGGGCCGGCCAACCACCTGATTTCGAATGGCTTCCACCTCTCATGGAACTGGCGCGAACGTGAGCACGTTTTCCATGCAATATCCCAGTGGAGCACCTAGATTAATCGTATGACAACACGCCGCTCATTCCTGCTTGGTTCCGCCGGCCTGCTGGCCGCCGGTCCTGCTTTCGCCGCCAAGATCCCGCTTGGCGATATCTCAACCTATCTCAACAGTTTGAAGAACGCCTCGGGCAAGTTCACGCAGATCAACCCGAACGGGTCGATGACGACCGGCAAGCTGTTCATCCAGCGGCCCGGGCGCATCCGGTTCGAATACGATCCCCCCGACCGCAGCCTTGTGATGGCCGGCGGCGGTCAGGTTGCCGTGTTCGATCCCAAGTCCAACACGCCGCCCGACCAGTTTCCGCTGAAGCGGACGCCGCTGAACATCATTCTCGAGCAGAACGTCAATCTTGGACGCTCGGGCATGGTGATCGGTCACAGCTCGGACGCCAAGACGACGTCCGTGGTCGCGCAGGATCCGCAGCACCCCGAGTATGGCAACATCCGGCTGGTCTTCACCGGCACCCCGGTCGAGCTGCGCCAGTGGGTCGTGACAGACGACAGCGGGCAGAAGACGACGGTGATCCTGAACAGTCTGAAAAACGGCGCACGGCTGGGTGCGCGCCTGTTCAACATCCCGCAAGAGATTCAGGCCCGCGGCCTGAACTGATCGCGCAGGTCTGATCGCATGCAAAAGGCGGGCCCCATCCGGGTGCCCGCCTTTTTCGTTTCAGCAATATTTTCGACGTCAGATCTTGCGACAGCTCAATAGCTGGGCGTGATACCTGATCGCCCGGTCCTGCAACCTGTCCGACACCTTCATCAGCCAAGGCTTCTTCCGATAGCTGCCGCGGGCAAAGCCGGTGCGGCCCTCGTGATAGGCCAGATACTGGTTGCGGGTGTCGTTCAGGGCCACACCGTTGCTCTTGGCGGTCTTGTTGAAATACCAGCCAATGAAATCGGTCGCGTCCTCGATCTTGTGACGCTTGGCGCGCCAGCCAGCGTCCGAGGCCAGATACTCGTCCCACGTCCCGTCCAGCGCCTGCGCATAGCCATAGGCCGAGCTTTGGCGCCCCATGGGGATCACGCCAAGCGCATATTTATGCGGGGTGCGGGCGTCGCCGATGAATTTGCTTTCCTGATAGATGACCGCCATCTGGGTCGCGACAGGCACGCCCCATTTGCGCTGTGTCTTCTTCATCGCCTTCAGATACGCGGGCCGCTCTTTGACGATCGCGCAAGCGTTATCAAGATCTTTCGGCGGCGAATATCCAGATCCCGAGCACGCGGCAAGGAATAGGAACGCGGATAACCGGAATACTCTGCTCATGAGCCTCAGCCAATTTTTATTGTTGAGGTGATCTTAACCGATTTTTGCCAGAACTTGAATGGGCTTGATCGCCGGTCAGAGAAGAAATGCCAACGTCACCGGGATCGTGATCACCGACAGCAGGGTCGAGGCCACGACCAGACCCGCCACGGCATCGCTGTCGGCGCCGTATTTCTCGGCCAGCAGATAGGACGTCACCGCCACCGGGGTCGAGATCTGCAGCACTAGCACCGCGAAGGGCACCGGGGGCAATTCGAACCAGATGCCAAGGGTCCAGGCAATCGAGATGCAGATCGCCATCTTCACGCCCGAGATCCAGAACGCCCGCATCATGCCGCCCGGCCGCAGCCGCGCCACGGCGACCCCCAGCGTGATCAGCATCAGCGGAATGGCCATCTGGCCGATCAACTCCAGCGTATTGGTGATCCAGACGGGTGTCTGCCAGTCCTGCCACAGGAAGATGCCGCCCAGAACGGTCGCGGCGACCAGCGGTTCTTTCAGCACTTTCGTGACACTGCCCCCGCCCGAGACCAGCCAGATCCCGACCGTGAAGGAATAGATCGCCATGATCGCAAAGATCACCACGGCATAGCCCAGCCCGGTGTCGCCAAAGGCAAACAGTGCCAGCGGCAGTCCCAGATTGCCGGTATTGCCGAAGATCAGCGGTGCGAGATAGGTGCGCCGTTCAAGGTTATTGAATTTGACCACGGCCAGACAGGCCAGCGTCACGGCGCCGTAAGCCACGATTGTCGCTATGGAAACCGTGGTCAGCGCAGCGGGCTCGATCTCGGTTTTCATCAGGGCGACGAAGATCAGACAGGGCACCGCAAGGGTCATCGCCATGCGCGTGACGAAGGCCACGCGATACTCGAATCCCAGTTTCACCCACGCAAAACCGATCGCACCCAGCAGAAAAACCGGCGCGACAATCTGCAAGACTGTCAAAACAAGGTTCACAGACTGTTTCCCCGCAAACGCGCCCGTGACATGGACAGGCCCCCAACCAGTGGTCTAGTAACGGTCCACGGGGGTTGAAACAATGATTAAACTGAAGGCCAAATACCACCTTGGCCAGGTGGTCAGACATAAACGCCACCCGTTCAGGGGTGTCGTCTTCGATGTCGATCCCAAATTCTCGAATACCGAGGAATGGTATGATGCCATCCCCGAGGACAGCCGTCCCCGGCGGGATCAGCCGTTCTACCACCTTCTGGCCGAGAATGATCAAAGCTATTACGTGGCTTACGTCTCTGAACAGAACCTGATCGCGGACGAGACCGGCGAACCGGTCGAGCATCCGGACCTTCCCGATCTGTTCGGGGATTTCGAAAATGGGCGGTATCCGCTGGATTTCCAGCTGAACTAAGCCCCCACTCTGCCACGCAAACGATGATCGCATCGGGGTCGGCCGATTGGTCAGGCCCTTGAAATCATGCGCGAAAGTTTCGGCGCGCGGGGTGGCCCCACGCGCCGGGCGCGTCAGCCCTTGTCGACCGGCAGATCCGACTCGACCCAGGCTTTGAACCCGCCCTCGATCTCGGCGACGTTCTCGACACCCATGTCGCGCAGCGTCTTCGCGGCCAGCGCCGACCGCCAGCTCGAGGCGCAGAACAGCACCAGTTTCTTGTCGGTCGCAAAGGCCTCCTTGTGGTAGGGGCTTTCGGGATCGACCCAGAACTCCAGCATGCCGCGCGGGGCGTGTTTGGCCCCCGGAACCCGCCCGTCGCGATCCAGCTCGCGGATGTCGCGGATATCCAGCAACAGCGCATCGCCGTGATCGGCCAGTTTGCGCGCCTCGATCGGGCTGATCGATTCGATTTCGGATTTGGCCGTTTCGACCAGTTGTTTTACCGGCGTGATTGCCATCTTCGGTCTTCTCCCATTAACCACCGGTTGCACCGGTATTCCATGCCCGCGCGGCGGGCGCCTCTGGATCAGTAGCCCAGGGCGCAGCCATCCTTGCGCGGGTCCGACGCGCCGTGCAGCGTGCCGTTCGTCTTGTCGATCCAGATCGCCTGAGCGCCCCCGATGGGCGTATCGGGCACCTCGACCTTATGGCCAAGATCCGACAGCCGGGCGCGGACCGCATCGCTGTAGCCGCGTTCGACTTTCAGGATGCCCTGTTCGGCAAAGGCGCGGGGGGCGTCGATGGCGGCCTGCGGCTCCATCCCGAAATCGGCGATGTTGGACAGGAAGCGGGCGTGGCCGGTGGCCTGATAGGCCCCTCCCATCACGCCGAAGGGCATGACCATCTCGCCTTCGCGTTTCAGCATGCCGGGGATGATCGTGTGCATGGGGCGCTTGCCGCCGCCAAGCTCGTTCGGGTGGCCGGCTTCCAGCGTGAAGCCCATGCCACGGTTCTGCAGCAAGATCCCGTATGTGTCCGAGGCGATGCCCGAGCCGAATGCCCGGAAAATCGAATAGATCAGCGAAACCGCCATCCGGTCCTTGTCGACCACGGTCAGGTAAACGGTGTCTTTGTGCACCCCGCCCGCGGCTTTCGCGGCATCCGGCAGCACCGCGTCCATGCGGATCAGCGCCGCCAGATCGCGGGCCGTTTCCGGCAACAGCAGGTGATCCAGCCGGCTGGTGTGCGCGGGGTCGGCGATGAAACGGTTGCGGGCGTCATAGGCAAGCTTGGTCGCCTCGGCCTCGATATGGACACGGTCGGCGCCCAGCGGGTCCAAAGCGGCGATATCGAAATGCGACAAGATGTTGGCCAACAGGATCGCCGCGGCGCCTTGGCCGTTGGGCGGATGCTCGACCAGTTCGAAGTCCTTGTAAGAGCCTGAGACGGGGCTGTCATAGGTGGCCTCGGTCCGGGCGAAATCATCGGGAGTGTGCAGGCCACCGGCGGCCTGAAGCGCGTCCAGTATATCCTTGGCGACGGGGCCTTCGTAGAAACCCGCGCGCCCGTGTTCGGCAACAAGGCGCAGGGCTTCGGCCTGTTCGGGGGCGCGGAAGATCTGGCCTGCGCTCGGCGCCGTGCCGTTCAGCAGGAACTGATCGCGGGCGACGCCTTGCAGCACGTCGGCGCCGTTCTTCCAGTCAAACGCGGTGCGGGGGGCCACAGGGACGCCCGCCTGCGCATAGTGGATCGCAGGCGCCAGCACGGCCTTCAGCCCCATGCGACCCCAATCGCGGGACATTCGGCAAAAGGCGTCGACTGCTCCGGGGACGGTCACGGTATGGGCGGTGCCCTGCGGCATCTCCGCGTGGCCCTCGGCGCGTAGTCGTTCGCCCGAAAGCGCTTGCGGTGCACGGCCCGAGCCGTTCAGGGCCACGATGCGGTCTTCGTCGGCGGGTTTGATCAGGGCAAAGCAGTCACCGCCGATCCCGGTCATCTGCGGCTCGCAAATGCCCAGCAGAACGCCCGCGGCAATGGCGGCGTCGACCGCGTTGCCGCCCGCTTCCAGCATTTGGATCGCAACCTTGGCGGCCAGCGGGTGCGACGTGGCGCAAAGGCCGTTAGCGCTGATGACGGTCGAACGCCCTGGCTGCTGAAAATCGCGCATCTGCCCTGCCCCTGTCCCTGGCCCTGTCCTGTTTCGGGTTCGGGGGCACGCTAGCCCGCACGGCAGGGCTTGCCAAGGCACCACAAGCGCGTGTCGCCCGTCTCGCGCGTATGTGCGGACAATCGCTGTCCGGGTGGCAAGCCTACTTGGCTGCCGGGCGGCTATCACGCGGTCGCCGTGGCCGTGGACCTTGAGAGCCTCCTGACGGCCATGCTGAACCAAGGCGGGAGGTGCCCGACGCCAGCGTCAGCTGCCGCGTGCTGTGCCCGGAAAGATCAGCGGGCCCGGATGCGCCCGGTCGCCGTTAGGCCCCGCGACAGCGGATTGCCCGGTGACCAGCGGAACGCGGAAGCACAGATTGTTCCAGCCGTCCTGACGCCGGTATCTGATGGCCGAGGCGACCGAGCGGATCAGGAACCAGCCAAAACCGCCGTCGCGGGGGGCGTTGGCGCCGGGCTCCATCAACGGGGGCAAACCGTCTGGCGGCACGCCGCCCGGCATGGCCCGACCGTCATCGCGCATGTGCACCAGCAGATGCGGTCCGACCCGTCTCAGGCTAAGGCGCAGCGTCCCGTTCGTGGATCCAAGGTGGGCGTGCACGACGACGTTGTTCATCGTCTCGGCAAGGGCAAGTTCCACCATCCCCGCGCCATCGTCGGTCAGATCCCACAGTCGAAGCCTCCGGCGTGTCACGCGCAGCGCCTCGCGCACGGCGATCAGATCTGTGCGCAGGGTCAGAGCGATCCGCGCACCGGGCCGGGACCCATGGCGAGAGCCCGGACGAGCGTCCTGTCCAGAGCTTTGCCCAGAGCTTTGCCCAGAGCTTTTGCGGTGCTCATTCACGGGTCGGCGAAACCGATGGGCGGCGACATGCATCTCGGACGCGCGATCCGGACGTTGAGTGCCCACGTCGCAGTGCCGATAGCCCTTGGCATCTGGTGGATGTTTCATGGTGACGGGATCCTTTCACGACACTTTCGACAGGTCCGCGTGACGCACCGGCACTGTGGCGTGGACGTCGATCACGGTATCCATCCGGGTCAGACGAAAGACCCGCATGACATTCGGCTGCAAAGCAGCCACTTCCAGCCGTCGGGCCGGGGCAAGCTGTTTCATCGCCGAAACGATGGCCCCCAATCCGCTGCTGTCCAGAAAGCGCACCTGGCGCAGGTTCAGCATCACCCGACTGGGCGCATCCTGCGTGGCGGCTTTCATGGCATCCTTGAACGCAACCGCCCCGGCGGCGTCCAATCGATCTTCCTGAACCGAGACGATCATCAGATCCGGTTCATGTTCCGTTGTGAGTTGCATCCCATACCTCTCTCGGGCCCCCGAGAACCACGGCTAGACGGCAAAGGTTAGCATCCGGTATGCAGAACGAAGATTTCCGATCCATCCGTCACGGATCCTAGTTGGAGGGCATGAAATGCAGCGCATCGTCATATCGGGGGCCGCACGCACGCCGATGGGGGGCTTTCAGGGCGCGTTCGACGGGATTTCGGCGGCGCAACTGGGGGGCACCGCCATCGCCGCCGCCCTTGATGCGGCAAAGGCGGCGCCGGACACGGTGGACGAGTTGCTGATGGGCTGCGTTTTGCCCGCAGGCCAAGGGCAGGCCCCCGCCCGTCAGGCCGGGTTCAAGGCCGGTCTGGCCCGCGACGTGCCCGCCACCACGCTGAACAAGATGTGCGGCTCGGGGATGAAGGCGGTGATGATGGCGCATGATCAACTGGCGCTGGGCGGGGCCTCGGTCATGGTCGCGGGCGGGATGGAGAACATGTCGAATGCGCCCTACCTTCTGCCCAAGATGCGCGGCGGGGCCCGGCTGGGCCACGCGCAGGTGGTCGACCATATGTTCCTCGACGGGCTCGAGGATGCCTATGATCAGGGCCGTCTGATGGGCACCTTCGCCGAGGACTGCGCCGAGGCGTTCCAATTCACCCGCGAAGCACAGGACGCCTATGCCCTGCGCTCGTTGACCAACGCGTTGGAGGCCCAGCGCAGCGGTGCCTTCGCGGATGAAATCGCGCCCGTCACCGTCACCACCCGCAAGGGTGACACCCAAGTCCTTGAAGACGAACAGCCCGGCAACGCCCGCCCCGAGAAGATACCGCTTTTGAAGCCTGCCTTCCGGGCGGATGGCACAGTGACGCCGGCCAATTCCTCGTCGATCTCGGACGGGGCGGCGGCGTTGGTCCTGACCCGCGAGGATGTCGCCCGCGATCAAGGGCTGGCGCTGCGGGCGCATGTGGTCGCCCATGCCTCGCACGCTCAGGCGCCGGGCTGGTTCACCACGGCACCGGTCCCCGCTGCCCGCAAGGTGCTGGACCGGGCGGGCTGGCGCGCCGAAGACGTCGATCTGTGGGAGGTGAACGAGGCCTTCGCCGTGGTCCCGATGGCCTTCATGCACGAAATGGGGCTGGACCCCGACCGGGTGAACGTCAACGGCGGCGCCTGTGCGCTGGGCCATCCCATCGGGGCCTCGGGGGCGCGGATCATCGTCACCCTTCTGGCCGCGATGGAACGTCGGGGCCTGAAGCGCGGCGTGGCGGCGATCTGCATCGGTGGCGGCGAAGGCACGGCCATCGCCATCGAGCGTCCCTGATCCGGCCCGGACCCCTTCAACTCAACGAAAGACTGACATGACTGTCGATTACGACCTGCTGGCCAAGACCATCGCCAGCCTGACCGAAGGCGAGACCGATCAGGTCGCGCTGATGGCCACCATCGCCTGCGAGGTGCACCACGCCGACGACCGCTTCGACTGGACCGGGTTCTACCGTGTGGTCTCGCCCGGTCTGCTGAAGATCGGGCCTTATCAGGGCGGCCACGGCTGTCTGGTCATTCCGTTCACGCGCGGGGTCTGCGGCGCGGCGGCGCGCACCGGACAGGTCCAGCTTGTGCCGGATGTCGAGGCCTTTCCGGGGCATATCGCCTGCGCTTCGTCCACACGCTCGGAACTGGTGTTGCCGGTCTGGGGGGCGGGCGGCGATGTGATTGCGGTCTTCGACATCGACAGCGACCGGCCCGATGCCTTCAGCCAGACCGACGCCGACCGGATGGCGGCGATTCTGGCGTCGGTGTTTTCCCGGACCTGACCGCCCGCCAGACCCTTGGCTGGCCGGACCCCGCCCCGCGCCCTAGATCCTGAGATGAGGCACGCCATACGCATCGTGCTATGGTGGGCCCGACGGTAAGGAGGGTGCGATGAGCAATGTGACACTTCTGGACGGGGGAATGGGGCAGGAATTGCTGCGGCGATCGGGGGGGACTCCGACGCCCTTGTGGGCGACGCAGGTGATGCTGGACCATCCCGGCATGGTGCGGCAGATCCACAGCGACTATTTTGCCGCCGGCGCGGATGTCGCCACCACCAACACCTATGCGATCCTGCCCGACCGGCTTGCCGCCGCCGGGCTGGGCGACGAATTCGACCGGTTGGTGAACGGGGCCATCAACGAGGCGCAAGCCGCCCGCGCCAACTATCCCGACCGGCTGATCGCAGGCTCGCTGGGGCCGCTGCGGGCGTCCTACCGGCCCGATCTGTGCCCCCCGGCGGTCGAGGCCGCTGAGGAATATGCGCCAAGCGTCGCGCTTCTGGCCCGGCATGTGGATCATTTCCTGCTAGAGACGATGGCCTCGGTCGAACAGGCGCGGGGTGCGTTGATGGCCGCAAGGCAGGGCAAGCGGCCGATTTGGTTGTCGATGACCGTCGACGAGGAAGACGGCACGCGGCTACGCTCGGGCGAGGCGCTGGCCGAAATCGTCCCCCTGATCGAGGCCTATGCCCCCTCCGCCGTGCTGATCAACTGCTCACCGCCCGAGGTGGTCCCCGCCGCGTTGGAGGTTCTGGCCGACACGGGCACACCCTTCGGCGCCTACGCCAACGGCTTCAGTGGCATCAACGATGCCTTTCTGGTCGATCAGCCCACGGTCGATACGCTGGTCGCACGGTCCGATCTGACGCCGCAGGACTATGCCGATCACGTCATGCGGTGGGTCGATCAGGGCGCGACCATCGTCGGCGGCTGCTGCGAGGTCGGGGTCAGCCACATCGCGGAAATCGCGCGCCGTCTGGGGAAGTAGCCGCGCGGTTGGCGCAAGGCCTGCCCGTGCCCACCCGCCGGTCAGGGTTGCGAAGCGCAGGTGCATCTGCGAGGAACGCGCGCCTTGTCCCCTGAACGGGGGCCGCTTTCCGGCGCCCGGCGCCAACCGCTCTCGACCACCAAAAGGGCCCGCCCGTGACCGACCACCGCCCCGAACAAGACCTGCCCCTTGCCGACGGTCCAGCCGACGCGCCCCCTGCCGGGCCGTCAAAGGGGGGCGTGACCCAAGGCAGCGCCTATGATCCGCCGCAAGAGCCGCTGGCGGTTGTGCATCACGATCACCAGATCCTGCTGGTGGACAAGCCCGCCGGTCTGCTGTCGGTGCCGGGCAAGGGTCCGCATCTGGCCGATTGCCTGATCTCACGGGTTCAGATCGTCTTCCCCGAGGCGCTTCTGGTGCATCGTCTGGACCGCGATACCTCGGGGATCATGGTCTTCGCGCTGACGCCCTCGGCGCAGCGGCATCTGGGCCTTCAGTTCGAAAAACGTCAGTTGAAGAAGACCTATGTCGCCCGGATCGCGGGCCGGTTGCAGCCCAAGACCGGCACCGTCGATCTGCCGCTGGCGGTGGATTGGCCCAATCGTCCGCGCCAACGGGTCGATCATGAGAACGGACGAAACGCGGTCACCGACTGGCGTGTGGTGCGCTATGAGACACCCGACGATGAAACGACCATCGAGGCCACGCGCGTAAGGCTGATGCCCCACACGGGCCGGTCACATCAGTTGCGCGTCCACATGTTGGAACTGGGCCATCCGATCTTGGGCGATCCGCTTTACGCCAGCGGGGCCGCCTTGGACGCGCCGCGCATGATGCTGCATGCGGAAAAGCTGAAACTGCGCCATCCCGACGGGGGAGAGTGGAAGAGCTATTCCGCCAAATGCCCGTTCTGAGCCACCGCTAAGATCGGGCCGCGCATCGGGGCGGCGACCTGCACGTCGCCCGGCCCGGCGGAATGATCCGCCTAGGGCGTCGCGGGCCCGATAGGTTCCAGCTCTTGTTCCAGCTTGGGGCGCAGGTGCTCGTGCTGGCTGGGCAGACGCAGCGCCTCGCCCAGATGGGCCATATCCTCGTCGCGGTCAAAGCCGGGCTCGTTGGTGGCGACCTCGAACAGGATGCCGCCGGGGGTGCGGAAATAGATCGCCCAGAAGTAGTCGCGGTCGATGACCGGCGTGACCTGATAGCCGGTGTCCAAAAGCGCCTTGCGCACCTCAAGCTGTTCGGCGCGGCTGTCTACCGAAAAGGCGATATGATGGACCGACCCCGCCCCCTGCGAGGCCCGCCCCGCCGAGGGCACCGCCTGCACGTCGATCACATTGGCGGGGCCGCCGCCGGGCAGGGCAAAGCGCGTCACCTCGCCCGTCCGGTCCTGTTCCTGATACCCCATGAAGCGCAAAAGCTCGGCGGTGGCGTCCGCGTCGCGCAGACGCAGCGTGGCGGAATGAAAGCCGCGGATCGCCATGTCTTCCGACAGGTCCGAGCCGGTCCATGGGGTACGGTCATCTTCGGTTTCGACAAGGGCAAGCCGTTCGGCGTCGGGGCCGTCGAATTCAAGCTGTTCCTGCCCGAACCGCGCGGTGCGGGTCAGCCCGCGCACGCCGCGCTTTTCCAGCCGGTCGGCCCAGAGGGGCAGGCTGCCGGGCGGGACGGCAAAGGCGGTGACGCCGACCTCGCCCGCGCCGGGGCGGCCTGGGGCGGCGTTGGGGAAGGGAAAATAGGTCATCACCGTGCCGGGAGTTCCGGCGCCGTCGCCGTAGTACAGGTGGTAGACGTCCGGCGCGTCGAAATTCACCGTCTTCTTGACCCGGCGCAGGCCCAAGGTCTCGGTGAAGAAACGGTTGTTGCCGCTGGCGCTGCTGGCCAGAGACGTGACGTGATGAAGCCCGTTGATCTGCTTGAGCATCGAATCCTCCGCTGAAAACCGTCTTGGGGCGCTGTCCCGCGCCACCGTCTGAAAGGCGCCGAGGTCTCACATTAGACAGAAACGCCGCGCTTCAGGGAAGATGGACCAAAGGGGCGGGGGGCGGTCACCCGGCACCCCAGCCGCTGACGGCCTTGGTCTCTAGAAACTCCTCGATCCCGAAGACGCCGCCCTCGCGGCCATTGCCCGACTGTTTGTAACCGCCAAAGGGCGAGCCCTGACCGAAGGCCTGATAGTTCATCTCGACCATGCCCGAGCGCAGTTGACGGGCGACCCGCCGGCACCTTTCCGGATCGCCGGACTGAATGTAATTGGTCAGTCCATAGGGCGTGTCGTTGGCGATGGCGATGGCCTCGTCCTCGGTGTCGAAGGGGATCATCGACAGGACGGGGCCGAAGATCTCTTCGCGGGCGATGGTCATCTGGGGGGTGACATCGGCAAAAAGCGTGGGGCGGACGAAGAAACCCCGGTTGGTGCCCTCGGGGCGGCCAGTGCCGCCGACAAGCAGGCGGGCGCCTTCGTCGATGCCGGTCTGGATCAGATCCTGAATTTTGTTGAACTGGCTTTCGTTGACCACGGGGCCGATGTGGCGGCCCGCCTCGCTGGCGGGGCCGGTGGCGGTGGCTTCGGCGGCGGCGCGCGCCTCGTCCAGCGCCAGTTCATAGCGGTCGCGCTGCACCAGCATCCGGGTCGGGGCGTTGCAGGACTGGCCGCTGTTGCGGAAACAGCGGATCACGCCTTGCTTGACGGCTTTCTCATGGGCGTCGGCAAAGATGATGTTGGCGCCCTTGCCGCCCAGTTCCAGCGACACCCGTTTCAGCGTGTCGGCGGCGGACTTCGAGATTGCGGTGCCCGCGCGGGTCGATCCGGTGAAGCTGACCATGTCCACATCGGGATGCGAGGAAAGCTGCGTGCCGACGCCCGCGCCGTCGCCGTTGACCAGATTGAACACGCCGGGGGGAAAGCCCGCCTCGTCCATCAGTTGGGCGAAAAGCAGCGCCGACAAAGGTGCCTCTTCCGAGGGTTTCAGCACGACGGTACAGCCCGCGCCCACGGCAGGCGCGACCTTCAGCATGATCTGGTTCATCGGCCAGTTCCACGGCGTGATCAGGGCGCAGACCCCGATAGGTTCGCGCAGGATCATCTCGGACGGGGACTGGGGGCCAAGGGGGGACTGAAAGTCGAAGTCGCGCAACGCCTTGATGAAGCCGCCAAGGTGGAACGCCCCGGCGCCGACCTGCGCCGCAGTTGCCAGATCGATGGGCGCGCCCATCTCGGCGCTGATGGCGCGGGCCATGTCGGCGGCGCGGGCGGCGTATAGCTCGGCCAGCTTTTCCAATAGCTCCAGCCGGGTGCTGACCGGGGTCCGCGACCAGCCGTCGAAGGCGCGGCGGGCGGCGGCGACGGCGGCGTCGGTGTCGGCCTGACCACCCAGCGAGATCACGGCGCAAACCTCTTCGGTCGAAGGGTCGATGACGTCGTGATCGCACGCGGCGGCGGGGGCCACCCACGCGCCGTCGATGTAGAATTTGCGATGGTCCATCCTGCGATCCTTCCGGGCTGGTGCGGGGTCACAGTCTCATCCCGCCGGGGGCGTATCAAGGACATTTGCCGGGGTGTCCGGGGCAGGGCGCGACCCCCCAAAGCGGCTTTTCATGTTGCCCTTTCACCCGATCCCAATACATGGAAGACTGATCACCACGCGCGAGAGGCCGCATGAGCGACAAAAAAGACAGCGGCCGACCAGTCACGGTCATCGGATGGCGGGAGAAAGTCGCGCTTCCGGATCTGGGCCTGCCGCTGATTCATGCCAAGATCGACACCGGGGCCAGAACCTCGGCGCTGCATGCGACCCGCATCCGGTCCTTTGACCGGGACGGCGAGCCGTGGGTGCGCTTTCACATCCCCCACGCCGGGCTGACCCGCGCCGCCGACTGCGAGGCGCGGCTGGTGGACCGCCGCGAGATCCGCAACACCAGCGGCATCGGTGAGGAACGGCACGTCATCTCGACGGCCCTGCTGATCGCCGGGCGGCGCTGGACCATCGAGATATCGCTTGCCGATCGGGCCGGCATGGCGCTTCCTTTGATTTTGGGGCGGACGGCGATCCGGCGGCACAAGGTTCTGGTGGATGCGGGCCGGTCGTTTCTGGCCGGGGCTCCGCGATCCGTGGGGCGCCCCGCCAAAGTTGAGAAATCCGCGAAAAGGCCCGCGAAAACGCCGAACTCCGATGCCATGAAAAGGGAAGCCGAATGAAGATTGCAATGCTTGCGAGAAACGCCGAACTTTATTCCCATCGCCGCCTGAAAGAGGCCGCCGAGGAACGTGGCCATCAGTTGGACATCATCAACACGTTGCGGTGTTACATGAACATCGCCTCGCGTCGGCCCGAGATCTATTATCAGGGCGAGAAGCTGCCGCAGTACGATGCGGTGATCCCACGGATCGGGGCCTCGATCACCTTTTACGGTCTGGCCGTGCTGCGGCAGTTCGAGATGCAGGGCGTCTATCCGCTGAACGAGTCGGTGGCGATCGGGCGGTCGCGTGACAAGCTGCGTTCAATGCAGCTTTTGGCGCGGGACGGGATCGGCCTGCCGGTGACGACCTTCGCCCATGACAGCAAACAGACCGAAGAGGTCGTGCGCCTTGCCGGAGGCGCGCCGCTGGTCGTCAAGTTGCTAGAGGGCACGCAGGGCATCGGCGTGGTTCTGGCCGACACCGACCGCTCGGCCAAGTCCGTGATCGAGGCGTTTCGCGGCGCCAACGTCAACATTCTGGTGCAAGAGTTCATCAAAGAGGCCGGTGGCACCGACATCCGCGTGCTGGTGATCGACGGCAAGGTCGTGGCCGCGATGCAGCGCACCGGCGCCGATGGCGAGTTCCGGTCGAACCTGCACCGGGGCGGCAGCGCCAAGGCGATCAAGATCAGCCCCGAAGAACGCGCCTGCGCCGTCCGTGCCGCCAAGTCGATGGGGCTGAACGTCTGCGGCGTCGACATGCTGCGCGCCAACCACGGCCCCGTCGTGATGGAGGTGAACTCGTCCCCCGGCCTCGAAGGGGTCGAGAAGGCCACCAACATCGACATCGCCGGCAAGGTGATTGAACTGATCGAGAAACGCGCGAAATACGGACGCACCAAGACCAAGGGTCGCGGCTGATGCCAGCGCGACCGTCGTTGGAGCTTGGCGGCGTCACCATCGCGCCGGGTGGGCGCGAGACCATCGACATCCCCGTCAGCGTGATGAGCGATCACACCCCCGTCGCGCTGTCGGTCCACGCGGTCCACGGCAAACAGGCTGGCCCCACGCTGTTCGTCAGCGCCGCCGTGCATGGCGACGAGATCATCGGGGTCGAGATCGTGCGCCGCCTGCTGCGCGCGCCGCAACTGGCACGGCTGCGCGGCACGTTGCTGGCCATTCCCATCGTCAACACCTTCGGGTTTCTGCTGCATTCGCGCTATCTGCCGGATCGCCGCGATCTGAACCGCTGTTTTCCGGGCAGCGCACGCGGGTCGCTGGCCGCGCGGCTGGCGCAGAAGTTCCTGACCGAGGTGGTCAGCCGCTCGGACTTCGGCATCGACCTGCACAGCGCCGCCATCCACCGCGAGAACCTGCCACAGATCCGGATCTCGCCGGGGCGGTCCCGTCTGCCAGAGTTTGCGCGGGCCTTCGGGGCGCCAGTCGTGCTGACCTCGCCGCTGCGCGAAGGCTCGTTGCGCGGTGCTGCCGCCGAAATCGGCGTCGACATGCTGCTTTACGAAGCCGGTGAGGGGCTGCGGTTCGATGAAACCGCCGTCAGGGCCGGGGTCTCGGGCATCCTGCGCGTCATGCGCGAGTTGGACATGATCCCCGCCAGAGGCGTCGCCAAGCCGCGGGTGCACCCGGTGCATTGCAGCGGGTCGGGTTGGACCCGAGCCCCGGCGGGCGGCCTGTTCCGCGCCTTCCGCTCCAGCGGCGAGACGGTCAAGGCGGGTGATGTAATGGGAGTGGTCTCGGACCCCTTCGGCGACATCGACACCGAGGTGCGCGCCGCCTCGTCCGGCATCGTGATCGGGCGGGCGACGTTCCCGGTGGTGAACGAGGGCGACGCGCTGTTCCACGTGGCCACGATCCCGTCGGCGGATGCGGCAGACGCCGCCGTCGATGGCATGACGCGGCAGATGGACGAAGATCCAATGTTCGACGAAGACGAGATCATCTGACTCGCGTTACCCGGCAAGGTCTGAAAGCGTGAGCCCGAAAGCGTGCGTCTGAAGCGTGCAACGACACAGCGTCCAAAGACCGGTCGGACCTGACGAAAGTTCCGGCAGCCTAGTTCAGCAGACGCTCGATCTCGCCCACCAGATCTTCCATGCTGCCGGGCTTGGCGCAGACTTTCACGCCGGGGAAACGTTCGGTGATGCCGCTCAGGTCGGTGCGCCCGGTGTGGAACAGGAACGGGATACGACGTTCAACCAGAACCCGCGCCAGCGGGAACACTTCGTTCCCGTGCAGATCCACGTCCAGAACGGCGGCGTCGATTTCGGACAGATTGGCGACCTGACGCAGGCCTTCCTCAAGATGACCGATGGGGCCAAGCATGATCGCGCCGGCGGCGGTGAACACCATTTCGATGTCGAGGGCGACAAGGGACTCGTCTTCGGCAACGAAGATCCGCTTCGCGGTCAGCGAAGGCTGTCGCGCCTTTGCGATTTCACAGGGGCGAGACCCTGGTGATCTCGCAAGATTTGCGTAGCTCTTCATGTTCTTGCTCTCCATATGCCCCACCGGTTCAACCGTTCCCATGCCGGGTGGTTCCACGGGTGGAAGGTGCTCTCGGTCTTGTGATGCAAGTTTGCCACCGATGGTGGCGCCGGATGATCGCGGGCGTCCGATTGCGGTCGACCGCTTGCGATTGGAACCTCGCAGGCGGCGTCCCTTGGGCGCATGGCGGCACAATGCAAAAGGCCCCGGCTTGTTCCACCGGGGCCTTGCAGAATTTTTGTGACGTAAGGTCGGACGCGATCAGGCGTCTTCGTCTGCCTTGGTCTCTTCTTCGCCGGTCTCCTGATTGACCATCTTCATGGCCAGACGGACCTTGCCGCGATCATCAAAGCCCAGCAGCTTGACCCAGACTTCCTGACCTTCCTGAAGAACGTCCGAAGGGTGGTTCAGGCGACGGTTCTCGATCTGGCTGACGTGCACCAGACCGTCGCGCTTGCCGAAGAAGTTCACGAAGGCGCCGAAATCGACGATCTTCACGACCTTGCCCTTGTAGATCTTGCCTTCCTCGGGCTCGGCCACGATCGAATGGATCATGTCGTAGGCCTTCTGGATCGACTCGTTGTTGGGGCTGGCGATCTTGATGACACCGTCGTCGTTGATGTCGACCTTGGCGCCCGAGGTTTCCACGATCTCGCGGATGACCTTGCCGCCGGACCCGATGACTTCGCGGATCTTGTCGGTCGGCACAGTCATGGTCTCGATCCGCGGCGCGTGGGCCGAGAATTCCTGACGACCTTCGGACAGGGCGTTGGCCATTTCACCAAGGATGTGCAGACGACCCGAGCGGGCCTGCTCCAGCGCCTTTTCCATGATCTCGGGCGTGATGCCCGCGACCTTGATGTCCATCTGAAGGCTGGTGATGCCCTCTTCGGTGCCGGCAACCTTGAAGTCCATGTCGCCCAGGTGGTCTTCGTCACCCAGAATGTCGGTCAGAACCGCGTAAGAGCCGTCGTCTTCCAGGATCAGACCCATCGCCACGCCGGCCACGGGGGCCTTCAGCGGAACGGCGGCATCCATCATGGCAAGCGAGCTGCCGCAAACAGTGGCCATCGAGGACGAGCCGTTGGACTCGGTGATCTCGGACACCAGACGGATGGTGTAGGGGAAGTCGGTGGCGGCGGGCAGCACGGCCTGAAGCGCGCGCCATGCCAGCTTGCCGTGGCCAACCTCGCGACGACCCGGAGGGCCAACGCGACCAACCTCGCCCACCGAGTAGGGGGGGAAGTTGTAGTGCAGCAGGAAGTTCGAGCGCGAGTTGCCGTGCAGCGCGTCGATGATCTGTTCATCTTCGCCGGTGCCCAGCGTGGTCACGACCAGCGCCTGCGTCTCACCGCGGGTGAACAACGACGAGCCGTGGGTGCGGGGCAGGATGCCCACTTCGGACACGATCGGACGGACCGTATCCAGCGAGCGCCCGTCGATGCGCTTGCCGCTTTTCACAACGTCGCCGCGCAGGATCGAGGATTCCAGCTTCTTGAACGCCGACCCAAGGTTGGGGTCGGAAAGCTGCTCGTCGTTCAGCGTGGCCTTGACCGCATCACGGGCGGCCGAGATGGCGTTCGTCCGCTCTTGCTTGTCGGTCAGGGCGAATGCGGCGCGCATGTCCTTTTCACCGGCCTTCTTCACGGTCTCGAACAGAGCCGAGTAATCGGCGGGCGTGAAGTCGAACGGCTCTTTCGCGGCTTCTTCGGCCAGATCGATGATCAGGTCGATGACCGGCTGGATCTGCTCGTGGCCGAATTTGACGGCGCCCAGCATTTCGGCTTCGGACAGCTCGTAGGCTTCGGACTCGACCATCATCACGGCGTCCTGGGTGCCGGCGACAACCAGATCAAGACGCTGATCGGGGTTGTTGCGCAGGCCGTCCATGTCGCTGACTTCGGGGTTCAGGATGTATTCGCCATCCTCGTAACCCACGCGGCAACCGGCGATCGGACCCATGAAGGGCGCGCCCGACAGGGTCAGCGCGGCCGAGGCGGCGATCATGGCGACCATGTCGGGGTCGTTGACCAGATCGTGGGACAGCACAGTGCACATCACCAGAACTTCGTTCTTGAAGCCGGGGACGAACAGCGGGCGGATGGGACGGTCGATCAGGCGGGCGGTCAGCGTCTCTTTTTCGGACGGACGCGCCTCGCGCTTGAAGAAGCCGCCGGGCACTTTACCGGCAGCATAGTATTTTTCCTGATAGTGAACCGTCAGCGGGAAAAAGTCCTGACCGGGCTTTTGTTCCTTCGCGAAGGTCACGGCGGCCATGACCGAGGTCTCGCCATAGGTGGCGATGACGCAGCCGTCGGCCTGACGGGCGATCTTGCCCGTTTCCAGAGTCAGGGTGTCTTCGCCCCACTCCATCGATTTCTTTGAAACTTTGAACATCTTGCGAATCCTTGAGGGAGCCTCCCCGGGCGTATCCCGGGTCTCCCGTTTGACTGGCGGCCCCATTGCCGCCGACCCCAATCCTTTTGCACAACGCCGGGGCCTGTAGCGTCACGTCTCAGATGGGTGGGCCATACATCAGAATGCGCAAAGAAGAAAGCACGAAGCAGCCCCCGCCAGATGGGCGGGGGCCTGTGGTTCATGGGCGTTGGCCCCTGTGGCCGGCTGCGTTGTGGGCAGAGGGGGCCGGGCAGGGGGCGGGCAGGGGGGCGGGCAGAATGGCGGGCAGAGGCGCGCGGCGACGCATCGCCAGCCCACCGAGACCGCAGATCGAGTTCGCAGAGCGATTAATACTCTGCCTGCCTTGCCTGACCGCTGGCCTGAATGTCCGTCGCCAGCACATATCGCTCGAGTGCCCGCGCCTGTTCGATGGTGATCGCGGTCCCGCGAAGTTCCAGCCACGGCGGGAAGGCGATGACGCGCCCGTCCTCGCGGATGATCTGTCGTGCATCGGTGTCGACCGTGACGCAGGTTTCGAAACGACACTGTCGACCGCTGACGAATTGATAGGCCGCAACCTGACCCGAGGAATCCATGATCGGCTCGCCGATGCCAAACACAGGGGTATAGCTCAGTTGCCCTGTGCAGGCGGAAAGAACGCCTGCAATAACGATGAGGCTGGCACGAGTTTTATTACGCAAAGTTTCCGTCCTTTCGTTGGTATTCGCCGCATGGCGGCAATTGAAATTGATTGGCCCGACGACAGCGGGCGTGCCGCGTGCGCGGTTACGAAAGCCCGCCACTGCCGGCGCTACCGCCGCCACCATTGCTGGAATCGCTGGATTCGCTTTCCCGCGCCTGAACCTGCGCCCGGTGGATGAGATTGATCAGCAGACGCCCGTCGGACTCGCTTATCGTCTCTCGCGTCAGGTCGACGCTGGCGGGAATTCGGGCGGTCGTTCCGTCGTCAAGAACCATTGTGCGCGCGGTCTTGTCGACTTTCAGGCACTGGTTTTGATAACAATGGTCGCCGTCGACGAAGGTGAATCGCACTTCGCCGGTGGTGGCGTTGGTCAGCCTGTTTCCGATGGCGATTCCCGGGGGCGCGGTTCCGCCGGCACAGGCGGCTAGAACTGTCAGGGCGGCCGCCACCGCTTGGGTACGTAGTCGCATAAATATGAAGCTCGCAAATAGGTTATAGAGAGAGAAAATGATGAAAAGCTGCCCTCGGCCTGTCAACGCTAGATCGATGGGCCGACGCTAAAAAAATCCTGAACTGAGGCGGCCTTGCACACAAAAGCCGCCCCGAAGGCGGCCTTTGAAATGCTCAGCGCCGGGTGGGTCAGCGGCGCGCACAGCACGACGCCAATCCGCGGATGGGATCAGTCGAGGCCGCCACCACCACCGCCGCCGCCGCCGCCGTCCGAGCCGCTTTCCCCATCATTATTCGACTGTTGTTCCGCGCGTAGCCGTCGCGCTTCTACCAATTTGGAAATTCGGGTCATTTCGGCGAACGAAATTATTGTTTGTGTCGTGTCGAGTTCTTCGGGCATCGCCATCGTTTGGCCACCGATTTGGATCGTGCGCGCAGTCTTGTCGATCACGATGCACGTGCCTTTAGCGCAGCGTCGACCATCGACGAAGGTATAGCCGAGTTCGCCGTTAGGAAGTCTGACGGGAGCGCCGATAAGCGCTTCTCCGGGTGGGGGGGCTGCGTCGCAGGCGGTCAGGGCAACAAAAGCGGCGGTCATCACCATTGTTCGGAATAACATGCGAAAAAACTCTCTTTTCAGTTGGAATTGAACGGGTGCGTGAAGGCTGCTCCACCGAGCCATCCCTGCGCAGAGATGGCTCGGTGGGGCAGATCAGGACGCTTCATCAGGTCCGGGTAGGTGAGTTGGATCGGCAGCGGGTCGTGCGCTGGCGGCGCAGACACCACAACGCCGATCCGCGATGAGGTCAGTCAAGGCCGCCGCCGCCGCCGCCACCGCCCGAGCCGCCTTCGTCGCTTCCCTGCCCAGCCCCTGACTGCCAATCGCGCTGCCGCTGGTCTTTCTCCAAGTCGATTATCTTGTTGCCATCGTCCATAGAGATGGTCCTGCCAGAGATGTCGATATCCGCCGGGACCGTTACCACAGAGCCAGATTCAAGGCGGATCGTACGGGCAGCTTTGTCGATCACGACACACTCGCCTGCAGAACAGTGGCGACCGGACTCAACGGCGTATTCCCATTGCCACGGTTCTGAGTCGCGATTTACCACCAGTGCTCCGATCATTTCGACGGGCTGTGGTGGTCCGTCGCCACATGCGGTGAGGACAGTCAGGGCAGCGGTAATCGCCAGGTTTCGAATTAGCATATAAAAAGCTCGCTTTAAGGTTGAACGTGCAGCAGTTTTCGACGGCCACGCCGCATCGGGTCAACGATCCCGCCGCCTCGTTATTCAACTAAAATGCGAATATGATAAAAATCCATGAAAAAGGCCGCCCCGAAGGCGGCCTTTCAAAAGAACGATCTGCGCGGGGCTAAATCAGCGGCGCAGGCCAAGACGTTTGATCAGGTCCTGATAGCGGGCCTCATCCTTGGCGCGGGTATAGTCCAGCAGCTTGCGGCGCTGGGCGACCATCTTCAGAAGGCCACGGCGACCGTGGTTGTCCTTCTTGTGGGTCTTGAAATGCTCGGTCAGGGTCGCGATGCGGCTGGACAGAACGGCGACCTGAACTTCGGGCGAACCGGTGTCGCCTTCCTTGGTCGCGTATTCCTTCATCAGGCGCTGCTTGTCTTCGACTGTGATCGACATCGGGGTCTCCTTCAAAGGTAAGTGTCATGGCGCAGGCCGGGATGTCGTCCAGCTCAGGCCCTTGGAGTGTCCGCCGGTGACAGCGGATGGGCGCGTATAGGGGATATTCGCAGCGTTGAAAAGGGCGATTCCCTTCCGCCGCCCTAGTCGCCCGCAGGTCACAGGCCAACAGCGGTGGAATTGTGGCGGATCAGGGCGGCCACGGCGCCAATTTGGCCCCGCCGCCCCGCTTTGTTGTCGTGGTGTCGACAATGCGGCGGAAAACTTGCCAAGCGGTCGGGACAGGCCGCATCATTGCCATGCCGATGGGCGGGGGCCCGGTGGCGCCGGGCGTGTCAACGACGCCGGCGCGGAAGAGGACAGACAATGCTCGCAGCGGGAAGCCTTCTGCTGATGATGACCATGGGCATGATGCTCGACATCTTCGGGAATGACGACGACGAGGCTGCGCCGGAAGGCGCAGGCGCCGACGGGACCATGCCGGGCCCGGCCAACCAGACCAGCATGCCTGCCGGCGTCTCGGAGGCTCAGGGCACCGCGCTGGCCGAGGGCGATGCCGACACCTCGGGGCAGGGCGACCAACCCGGCACGATGGCGACGATCCTTGATTTCGCGGCCTTCGACTCGGATCCCGAGCAGGACGCCACCTGGGCCGAAGATCACCCTGCAGCCGTGACCGGGACCGAGGGCGCGGACGTTCTGACAGGCACCGAGGGCGACGATCTGCTGGCCGGGCTGGCGGGCGACGATCAGCTTTCGGGCGGTGCCGGCGATGACGTTCTGCTGGGCGGCGCCGAGGCCGATCTGTTGCAGGGCGGCGCGGGCAACGATCAGCTTTACGGGGCCGAGGGCGCCGACACGCTGCAAGGCGGCGCGGGCGACGACCAGCTTCTGGCGGGCGGCGGCGACACCGTCACCGGGGGCGAGGACGCCGATCAGTTCATTCTGGGCAGTTGGTTTGCAGGCGACGGCGCCCCCGCCGAGATCACCGATTACAATCCGGGCGAGGATCAGCTTGTCGTCGTCTACGATCCCGCCACCGGCCCCGCCCCCGAGATCACGGTCGAGACGGACAAGGACGGCACCGTCACCGGGGTCTTCGGCGATGGCGTTCAACTGGCCGATGTCAGCGGTTGGAGCGGTGCTGACGCCGCCGATATCGCCGTGGTCGCGCAGGCGCTGGACGCTTTCTAGCCCGCCTTGTCCTGCTGTGCCGCAGGGACGCCGGCGGGGTCCGCCTGCGCCTCGTCGTCGGCATCGGGCATCCACAGGCGGGGGGCCGTGCTGTAGGCGATATAAAGCGGATGTTTCGGGTGTCCGGCCTTGGACAGGCCCAGATGGTGCACTGGCTTGCCGCAGTGGCGCAGCAACGCCTCGACCTGCGGGCCGCGGGACAGATGAGCGCCATGCGTGCCCCATGCCGCGATGACCACGTCGGCCCAGTCGCACCCGTCGCGGATGGCGGCGTCGTTGGCAGGCCCCACCGGATCATCGGCCCGGCGCATCGCCCGCGGATCGGTGTCGCGCCAAGCAAAGATGTTGCCCACGCGGAAGGCTCCGAAGCCCAGCGCGCGCGCCCGTCTTTCGCAGCGTTCGACGGTGGGGTCGTTCTGCACCTCGGTCGCGGTCGAGGGGTTCAGCATCACGAAATACACCCGCGGTCCTTCAGCGTCCCATATCCGGGTCAGCGAATAGCGGTAGCGTTCGCAAGGCGAATAGACGGCGGTCGAGGGCGCGTCGCCCTTCTGATGGCTGCGGATGATCATCCGGCTGTTGTCGCCAAAGCGCCCGGAATTGGCAAGGCCGGGGCCGGGGCCGAGAATGAGACCGAGGCCTGTGCCTGCTTGGACCGCCGTGCCGCTCAGACCACGAAGACCCGGCTTGGGTGCAACTCTCCGGCGCGGTAGATGCCCACCGCGACGGCACGGCCTTCGTACGACGCCCATGCCTCATCGCCGTATTCGGCGTCCGAGGACAGCACGATGCCGGGATTGCCGTTGCGCAGACGGGTCGCGCCCTCGGCGGTGGTGGGCAGTTCGGGCAGGTCGGCCAGACCCAGTTCCAGCGGCTGGATGACGGCGTCAAGCTCGGGGGTGCGGGCCAGTTCTTCCAGCCGGTCCATGCCGATCCCCTCGTCGGCGTCGAAGGGGCCGGACCATGTGCGGCGCAGCTCGCGGACATGGCCCAGACAGCCCAGCGCCTGCCCCAGATCCCGCGCGATCGAGCGGACGTAGCCGCCCTTGCCGCAGACCATCTCGAGCACGACGTGATCGGGGTCGGGGCGGTCGATCAGGGTCAGTTCCTCGACCCAGAGGGGGCGGGCGGCCAGATCCATTTCCTCGCCGCCACGGGCAAGGGCATAGGCGCGCTGGCCGTCGACCTTCACCGCCGAGAACTGCGGCGGCACCTGCTGGATCTCGCCGCGAAACCCGGCAAGGGCCGCGTCGATCTGGGCGTCGGTCGGGCGCTGATCGCTTTCTGCGATGACCTCGCCCTCGGCATCGTCGGTGTTGGTGGCCTGACCCAGCCGCACGGTGAAGCGATAGGCCTTCAGCGCGTCGGTGACGTAAGGCACCGTCTTGGTGGCCTCGCCCAATGCGACGGCCAGAACGCCGGTGGCTTCCGGGTCCAGCGTGCCGGCATGGCCCGCCTTCTTGGCCTCGAACGCCCAGCGCAGCTTGTTGACCACCGCGTTCGACGAGATGCCCGCAGGCTTGTCGACCACGACCCAGCCTGAAATGTCGCGTCCCTTGCGTCTGCGGCCCATGCGTTCAGATCCATTCCGTTGTTCGAAAGACCGGCCTGCTAACCAAACCATGGGCGCGGGTCAATGCGTCTTGGCGGAAAGGACGATGTGCCCGCCCCGCTGCCTTGACCGCGCTGCCTTGACCGCACCGGCCCGACCGCGCTGGCTTAGTCGGGCACGACCACGCCCACGATCGGGCCCATGTCGGGGCCGGGATCGTTGCGGTCCAGCCCCGGCGCGAACAGGCGCGAGACGTTGCCGTCGATGTAAAGCGCGTTCGGCGTGCCCAGAACGTCGCGGAAGAACCGCGCGAACTGATGAAAGTTCACAGACGAGTCGGACATCACGAAAAACGCGCGGCGGCCATCGGGTGTGACGCCGACGCCGTTGCGCACCAGCCGGGAGCTGCTGTCGCGGTTGAACTCGGGGTGCAGATCGCCGTCGATCACCAGCATCGGCCCGGATTGCGAGGCCTGACGGCAGGTCAGCCCGGCCTTCTCGTAGCTCAGCGTCTCCATCACCCAGGCCCGGTCGTCGCCCAGACAGAACACGCCGTTGGGCAGCAGGCCGAAGTTGCCCGGCCCGGCACTGGTGATCAGGCGCATGCGCTCGTCGCCGTCGACGATCAGATGCCCGACGGGGTCGCGGTCGGGGTGATACATCCCGCCGTTCATCGCGAAGGCAAGGGATTCGCCCCGCGATGCCAACAGCTCTTCCAACCTTGAGAACTGGCCAAGGGGCTGGCCCTCGCCGTTGGACTGGAACAGGCGCAGATCCTCGTCCGGCACGGCGACCGCGCAGACCGAGAAACGGACATCCTCGAATTCCTGCTTCTCGCACTCGACCGCCAAGACGGTGGTCGCGGTCGACAAGAGCGTCGGCAGCGCCAGCACGGCTGCCAGAAGCATCATCCAGCGCATGGGATCACTCCTTGTCCTGATCGCGGCCCTGCGGGGCACCATCCGGACTATTGCCGTCTGTCCCCAAGCCGTCCAGTGCCGCGTCGTCGCGGAGGTCGGGGTCTTCGGCCCCGTCCGACGCCTCGTCCTGCCGTTCCTTGGCCCGAAGGTCGCGCCGCACGGCGTCCTGTTCCAGCAGGCGGCGGGTGTCGTCCATCCGGTCGAAGGTCTCGTCGATCAGGAACCGCAGCTCGGGCGCGAATTTCAGGGTCAGGTGCTTTGCCACCTGATGCCGCAACTCGTGGCGGTTGTTGCGCAGGGCCTGCAACGCCTCGTCCCGGCCCTGTCCGCCAAGGGGCAGCACGAAGGCCGTCGCGACCTTGAGGTCCGACGAGGTGCGCACCTCGCCCACGGTTATCGACATGCGGTTCAGGTCCGGATCGTGGATATCACCCCGATTCAGGACATCGGCCAGCGTCCGCCGGATCAGTTCGCCCACGCGCAGCTGACGCTGTGATGGACCTTCATCGCTGTTGAAACGTTTTTTCGCCATAAGCGCCACATAATCCGCATTTCCACGGCAGGCAACCGAGCCTTTGCCAAGGCGGGGCGCATTGGCTAAACGAAACCGACATTGTCAGGAGATGCACAGATGAGCGAATTGCCGGGAATCGTCGTCACGGGGGCCTCGGGCCGGATGGGGCAGATGTTGATCCGCACGATCACCGAAAGCGACAAGGCCCGGCTGGTGGGCGCGGTCGAACGGTCGGGGCACGACTGGGTCGGGCGCGACGTGGGCGCGGCGATGGGCGGCGCGGATCTGGGCGTCACCGTCACCGACGAGCCGCTGGAGGCCTTCGCCAAGGCGCAGGCCGTCATCGACTTCACCGCGCCCGAAGCCACGCTGGAATTCGCCAAGCTGACCGCGCAGGCCCGCGCCGTGCATGTGATCGGCACCACCGGCATGAGCGACGAGCAGATCGCGCAACTGGAGCCCGCGGCCCGGCATGCGCCCATCGTCCGCGCCGGCAACATGAGCCTTGGGGTCAACTTGCTGACCCAGTTGACCCGGCAGGTCGCCGCCGCGCTGGACGCGGATTTCGATATCGAGATCGTCGAGGCCCATCATCGTCACAAGGTCGATGCCCCCTCGGGGACCGCGCTGATGCTGGGCGAGGCCGCGGCGCAGGGCCGGGGCGTGCGGCTGGACGAGGTGGCGGACCGGGGCCGCGACGGAATCACCGGGGCCCGCAAAAGGGGTGATATCGGCTTCTCGGCGATCCGGGGCGGCGATGTCGTGGGCGAACATGACGTGATCTTTGCCGCCGACGGTGAACGCATCGTGCTGCGCCATCTGGCGACGGATCGGGCGATCTTTGCCCGGGGCGCGCTGCGGGCCGCGCTTTGGGGGCAGGACCGGCCGCCGGGGCAGTATGACATGATCGACGTGCTGGGCCTGCGGGCCTCGGGCTAGGCAGCGCCGCAAGGCTGGTGGTCAGAAGTCGATCGCCAGACCCTTCTTTTCCCAATCGCCATAGCGGACAGGCTCGGGGCCGTCGCGGCCTCCTAGCTCTTCGGGCAGGCGGGCCTTGGCGTCGGCTTCGGCCCGGCGCTGGGCGGCTTCGGCAAGGGCGCGGCGGGCGGCGGGCGGCAGGTCGTCGTGGTCAGGGTCGCTCATGGCATGTCCTTGTCAGGCTGGGTGGTCAGCGGCTGGGGGGCATCGAAACGGCGGTCACCGCCGCCCCGCCACACAGGTTTCCTTGAGGCTTTCATTCGACTGATATAGGCAAGCCCGATTGCAGGGCAACCGGGAAGCGACGCATGGCAAAGGCAGGACTGGCAGCGCGCAAGGCCGCCGCCGAGATACTGGTGGGGGTCACCGCCGAGGGTCTGGCCCTGACGGATCTTCAGGACCGGCTGACCGGGCTGGAGCCCGCCGACCGCGCCCGTGCCGCCCGTCTGGCAACCACGGTGCTGCGCCATCTGGGCCGGGCCGACAAGATCCTTGCCCCGCATATGCGCAAACGTCCCCCCGGCTTCGTGCTGGCCGCCCTGCGGCTGGCCACGGTCGAAATCTGCCACGAGGGCGCCGCCCCGCATGGCGTGGTCGACAGCGCCGTCATGCTGGTGCGCGGCCATCCGCGGCACAACCGGCTGTCGGGTCTGGTGAACGCCATCCTGCGCAAGGTGGCCAACGAAGGGCCCGAGCGCTGGGCCGCCATCGCCCCCGACCGGCTGCCGAAATGGCTGCGCCAGCCCCTGCGCCGGGCGTGGGGCGATGCCGCCGTCGCGCGGATGGAACGGGTGCATGCGGCGACGCCGCCGGTCGATCTGACCCTGCGCCACCCGGCAGGCGCCGCCGATCTGGTGGACCGGTTGAACGCGGCCCTGACCGGGGCCGAGACGTCGGAAAAGAGCGCGTCCGAGGACGCCACCACCCCAGCCCCCTCACCCGTCGCGCAGCTTTTGCCGACCGGCAGTGTCCGGCTGACGGACGCGGGACAGATCTCGGCGCTGCCGGGGTTCGAGGCGGGCGAATGGTGGGTGCAGGACGCCGCCGCCGCGCTGGCCGCACGGATGCTAGAGGTCACTCCGGGTGAAAAGGTGCTGGACCTATGTGCCGCGCCCGGCGGCAAGACCATGCAGCTTGCGGCCTCGGGCGCCGAGGTGACGGCGGTCGATCTGTCCGCCCACCGGCTGGAGCGTCTGACCCAGAACCTGACCCGCACCGGCCTTTCGGCCCGCGTCATCGCCGCCGATGCGCTGGGCTTTGGCGAGGGTCCCTACGACGCCATCCTGCTGGACGCCCCCTGTTCGGCCACCGGCACGATCCGGCGGCACCCCGATCTGCCCCACGCCAAGGCGACCCGCGATCTGGACCCGGTGACGACGCTTCAGGCCCATCTTCTGGACCATGCCCTAAGCCTGCTTGCCCCCGGCGGCAGGCTGGTTTTCTGCACCTGTTCCCTGCTGCCCGAGGAAGGCGAGGGTCAGACCCATGCCGCCCTGCAACGGCACCCCAACCTGACGGTCGACGACCAATGGGATCTGCCCGGCGTCGAGCCTGCGTGGCGCAGCCCCGAGGGCGGTCTGCGCCTGCGTCCCGACCTGTGGCCGGACCAAGGCGGGATGGACGGTTTCTACATGGTCCGTTTTCGCCGGTGACAGGTATCCGAGGTCGCGGTAGACTGCGCCACTTCCAATCCACGCGAGCAGCGTCATCACTTCGGATCTAGATGTCACCACAGGCGACCGCAGGCTTTGCCCCCTCTGACGGTTGGTCGGGCCGTCGGGCCCGATTGCTGAACCGTTTTCACGCACGCCTGTCGGGGCTGGCGCGACCTGCCGTTGCCTTCGTCTCGCAGCCCGAACCCCGGACCATCGGAAGCCTTGCCAAGGGCCGCCAGATGCTGGCCGGGAACTATATGTTCGCGGGGCATCTGGTCGAATCCGAGGCGCCCTCGGTCTGGGATATCCCCATGCCCACGCTGGCGTTCGAACAAGAGCTGCACGGCTTCGGCTGGCTGGACGATCTGGCGGCGGTGGGCGACGCGGCGGCCCGGCGCAAGGCGCAGATGTGGCTGAACGACTGGGTGCGCCGATACGGGCGCGGGCGCGGTCCGGCCTGGACGCCGGATCTGACCGGACGGCGCATGATCCGCTGGATAAACCACGCGATTTTCCTGTTGAACAGTCAGGGCAAGGAGGCCTCGGGCGCCTATTTCTCGTCGTTGGCGCATCAATCTGTGTTCCTGTCGCGGCGCTGGAAAAGCGCGTCCCCCGGACTGCCCCGGTTCGAGGCGCTGACCGGCCTGCTATACGCTGGCCTGTCGTTGCAGGGGATGGACCGCCACATCCGCCCCGCGATGCGGGCCATCGCCGCCGAGTGCCGCGACCAGATCGACGCCGAGGGCGGCATACCCACCCGCAACCCCGAAGAGCTGCTAGAGGTCTTCACCATGCTCACATGGTCGGCCTCGGGGCTAAGCGAGGATGGCCGCATGGCCGCCCGCGAACACCTGATGGCGGTCGAGCGGATCGCCCCCACCCTGCGGGCCCTGCGCCACGCCGACGGCGGGCTTGCGCGATTCCATGGCGGCGGGCGCGGCGTGACCGGGCGGCTGGATCAGGCGTTGGCCGCCTCGGGGGTCAAGGGGGCCGCGAATACCGGCCTGTCGATGGGCTATGCGCGGATCTCTGCCGGGCGGACCAGCGTCATCGTCGACGCCTCGGCGCCGCCGGCCCCGGCCATGTCGTGGAACGCCCATGCCAGCACCCTTGCGTTTGAACTGACCTCGGGCCGCCGCCCGGTGATCGTAAGCTGCGGCTCGGGCGCCAGCTTCGGCGGGCGCTGGCGGCAGGCGGGGCGGGCGACGCCCTTGCATTCGACCCTGTCGATCGACGGCTTCTCGTCCTCGCGGCTGGGGGCCAAACGCCTGATCCGGGGGATCGAGCGCGAGTTGCTGCTGGACGCCCCCACTGACGTCCGCGCCCGGATGGTGCAGGGCGATGCCGGCCAGTCGCTGATGCTGGGCCACAACGGATACCAGCGCACCCACGGGCTGAGCCACGTGCGCAAGCTGGAACTGTCGTCCGACGGGCGCAGCTTTTCAGGCAGCGACACGCTGGGCGCGATGAACGCCGCCGACCGGCACCGGTTCGACCTGCATCTGAACCGCAACGGCACCGAACAGGTCGGCTTCACCATACGCTTTCACATCCACCCCGACGCCGAGGCCGAGTTGGACCTTGGCGGCCGCGCCGTCTCGGTCGCGCTGAAATCCGGCGAGGTTTGGGTGTTCCGCCAGACCGGCGACACCGCCGCGCTATCCCTGCAAAGCAGCGTCTATCTGGAGAGGGGGCGCATCAAACCCCGCGAGACGCGCCAGATCGTGCTGCGCGCAGCCGTGACAGAATACGCCACCCGCGTCGGCTGGACGCTGGCCAAGGCGCAGGATACACCCTCGCACATTCGCGATCTTGAAAGCGATGAGCTGATATCACATTGACCGCCTGCTGCTGAGGAAGACCCAGATGACCGATCTCGTTCCGGTGCGCCGCGCCCTGCTTTCCGTTTCCGACAAGACCGGCCTGCTGGAGCTGGGGCGCGCCCTTGCCGAGCAGGGGGTCGAGCTGCTGTCCACCGGCGGCACCGCCAAGGCGCTGCGCGACGCGGGGCTGACCGTGCGCGACGTCTCCGAGGTGACGGGCTTTCCCGAGATGATGGATGGCCGGGTCAAGACCCTGCACCCGATGGTGCATGGCGGCCTGCTGGCCCTGCGCGACGATCCGGCCCATGTGGCGGCGATGGACGAACACGGCATCGGCTCGATCGATCTGCTGGTGGTGAACCTTTACCCGTTCGAGGAAACCGTGGCCCGCGGCGCGCTTTACGACGAGTGCATCGAGAATATCGACATCGGCGGGCCGGCCATGATCCGTGCCGCCGCCAAGAACCACGGCTTCGTCAACGTCGTCGTCGACGTCGAGGATTACGAGCCCCTGCTGGCCGAAATGGCCGCCAACGACGGCGCGACCTCGCTGAGCTTCCGGCGCAAGCTGGCGCAGAACGCCTATGCCCGCACGGGCGCCTACGATGCCGCCGTCTCGAACTGGATGGCCGGCGCGCTGGAGATCCCGGCGCCGCGTCGCCGGGTGGTTGCGGGAAGCCTGTCCCAGACCCTGCGCTATGGCGAGAACCCGCATCAGTCGGCGGCCTTCTACGTCGATGGCAGCACCCGGCCCAGCGTCGCCACCGCCCGCCAGCATCAGGGCAAGGAGCTAAGCTACAACAACATCAACGACACCGCCGCCGCCTTCGATCTGGTGGCCGAGTTCGACCCCGCCCAAGGCCCCGCCTGCGCCATCATCAAGCACGCCAACCCCTGCGGCGTGGCCCGTGGCGACAGCCTGCTGGATGCGTATCGCGCCGCCTACGACTGTGACCGCACCTCGGCCTTCGGGGGCATCGTGGCGCTGAACCAGCCGCTGGACGCCGCCACCGCCGAAGAGATCACCCAGATCTTCACCGAGGTGGTCATCGCCCCCGGCGCCGATGCCGACGCCATGCAGATCTTCGCCGCCAAGAAGAACCTGCGTCTGCTGACCACCGACGGGCTGCCCGACGTCACCGCCGCCGCACTGGCGTTCCGCGATGTCTCGGGCGGGATGCTGGTGCAGGACCGCGACGTGGGCCACATCAGCCGCGACGACCTGCGGGTGGTGACCAAACGCGCCCCGTCGGAAGAAGAGATGGCGGACCTGATGTTCGCATGGACCGTTGCCAAACACGTCAAGTCCAACGCCATCATCTATGCCGCCGGCGGCGCCACCGTGGGCGTCGGCGCCGGCCAGATGAGCCGCGTCGACAGCACTCGCATCGCCGCCCGCAAGGCACAGGACATGGCCGATCTGCTGGGCCTCCCGAACAGCCCGGCCAAGGGCTCGGTCGTGGCGTCGGACGCCTTCTTCCCCTTCCCCGACGGCCTGCTGACCGCCGCCGAGGCCGGGGCGCGGGCCGTGATCCAGCCCGGCGGCTCGATGCGCGACGAAGACGTGATCGCCGCCGCCGACAAGGCCGGGCTGGCGATGGTCTTCACCGGCATGCGCCACTTCAGGCACTGACGGGATGCGCCTGCTTGCCCTTTTCGCGCTGATCGGTTTCGCCCTGGATCAGGCCAGCAAACTGGCGGTGGTCTTTGGCCTGAACCTGATCAGCCGCCTGTCGCTAGAGGTGTGGCCGCCCTTCCTGAACTTTCGGATGGGATGGAACACGGGCATCAACTTCGGCCTGCTGGGCGGCAGTACCGAGCTTATGCGCTGGGCCCTGATCGCGCTGTCGTTCGTGCTGTCGGCGGCGCTGGTGATCTGGGCGCGGCGCAGCTTCGTGCGGCCCTTTGAGTTCATCGCCGCCGGTCTGATCGTCGGCGGGGCGATGGGCAACGCCTTCGACCGCATCATCTATGGGGCGGTGGCCGATTTCCTCAACATGTCCTGTTGCGGGCTCGACAATCCATACGCCTTCAATCTGGCCGATGTCTTCATCTTCGGCGGCGCCTTTATTCTTGTGCTGTGGGGCGGGGAAAAGAAGACCCCGTGACGCGGCATTTCAGATAGGCTAAACCAAACACGAACAGGCAAACGGGAAGCTTTCGATGCTCAAGGCGACAGCGGGAACGGGACGGGTGCGGGCAAGTCTGGCGCTGCTGCTGGTGGCGGCACTTGCGGCATGCGGTGCCGATCAGCCGATCCTGATGAACATCTCGTCGGACGGCACTCCGGATGAATTCGCGGTCCTGCCGAACAAGCCCATCGAGATCCCGCGCGATCTGTCGGCGCTTCCCGCCCCGACGCCCGGCGCGGGCAACCGGGTGGACCCGACACCGCAGGCCGACGCGGTCGCGGCGCTGGGCGGCAACGCCGGTGCCCTGTCACGCGGCGGCATCCCGGCGGGCGAACAGGGGCTGGTGGCGCAGGCCACCCGCTATGGCGTCTCGCCCACCATCCGCAGCCAGCTTGCCGCCGAGGATCTGGAATACCGCCGCAGCAACGATGGCCGCCTGCTGGAACGGATCTTCGACGTAAACGTCTATTTCAAGGCCTACCGCCGCCAGTCGCTGGACCAGCACCGCGCGTTGGAGCGGTTCCGCCGCGCAGGCGTGCGCACCGTCGGCGCCCCCCCC
>SWCD01022462.1_pt1 | contig 119028 bp, 119 predicted proteins | sample 4693011 | NCBI WGS metagenome assembly SWCD01 (sample SAMN10267278, study PRJNA491770) | bioreactor metagenome | isolation source: DHS bioreactor inoculated with marine | place: Japan: Omine Ridge, Nankai Trough | reverse complement strand
GGTGACGACGTCGAGGCCCGACATTTCGGTGCTGATCTTGCCGGCCAACTCGGTGGTGCCTTGCGACACGGAGGCGAGCACGGCAATGCCGAGGCCCACGATGGCGGCGGTCAGCACGACCCAGTCAACCGTCACGGCGCCGGATTCGTCATTCTTGAAGTTCATGGCAAGCTTGAAAAGTTTCATCTCTGTGTCCCTCCGGGAGTCTCAGCTTGGTTTCAGGTCCAACCCAGCAGAACCTCAAATCGCCTGTGAACCGATTGGGTGCCCTGCTTGGCATGATGCAAATACACACCTTGATTGGGGCAAGAGTTGGACCAAGTTCGTACAATTTTTGGGGGTGCCGAATTGGGTCGGAAATGGAGTATTAAGTTGCGGAATTTAAACAATAAAAAACATTAACGTTTTTTTCATATAGGCGATTCCAAGCGGGAATCACCGGCGAGAACCATCCGCTCCGGCAGGAAAAACTGGCGCTGAGAGGCGATTTTTGCGAGAGTTGCGCAAAACAAAGTTAATCAGGCAGAGCAGGTTCCCCATGCGGGGTTTGGCATCCCTCCTTATCGGTGTGGCCGTGACGGCTGGCGCAGGCGCGCTGGCCCAGGACGCTGTCCAGGCGCCGTCCACCGATTTCACCTTCCGACGTGTCGCCGCGCCGCCCAAGGGGCAGGCGCCCCGGATCGACGTGCAGGTCGACCCGGCCGCCTACGCCGCCTGGATGGCCGGCACCGGCAAGGGCGACGGCGAAGCCGGCGCGCCAGAGGTTGTGGCGGCATCGGTGGCACCGGCGGCCATGGCCCCCTCGGGCTGGGACTGGTTCTGGGCCGAGGTTGCGCCGGGGCTGGCCGAGGCGGGGCCGGCCAACGTGACCAAGGCGCTCGCCGCGCTCGAGAGCCACGGCGGCGCCGCGCCGCGCCTGCAAAGCCTGCAAGACATCGCCGAGCGCCACGGCCGCGACATCCTGCGCGCCACGGTGGGCACCGATGTGTCGCCGGCGCTGGTGGTGGCGCTGATCTCGGTCGAAAGCAGCGGCAAGGCCATGGCCGAGAGCGCGGCCGGGGCGCAGGGCCTTATGCAGCTCATCCCCGACACGGCGGCGCGCTTCGGCGTGGAGGATCCGACCGATCCGGGCCAGAACATCTCCGGCGGCGTGGCCTACCTCGCCTGGCTGCTCAAGCAATTCAACCGCGACCCGATCCTCGCGCTCGCCGGATACAACGCGGGCGAGAACGCGGTGACCAAGCACGCCGGCGTGCCCCCCTTCGCCGAGACCCGCGCCTACGTGCCCAAGGTTTTGAGCGCCTGGCGGGTGGCGCGCGGCCTCTGCCTGACGCCGCCCGAGCTGATCACCGATGGCTGCGTGTTCGCGGTGCAGGGCTGACCGGCGCTTTCGCCTTGCCGGGAAACCCGCGCCATGGGCGAGAGAACCCGCCCCGGTCGCACCGGCTTCAGATCGACAGCTTCTTGAACACCCGTTCCGGCACCAGCTTGATGATCGTCATGATCAGCCACCAGAACCCGGGCGTGTAGATCACGCCGCGCTTCTTCTCCACCGCCTTGAGGATATCGCCCGCCACCTTGTCGGGGGAGGCGACCAGAAACATGCCCTCGATGCCCCAGGTCATCGAGGTATCGACAAAGCCGGGCTTCACCGTCACCACGTGGCCGCCGGCGCGGGTGAGCCTGTTGCGCAGCCCCGAAAGGTAGGTGGCGAAGCCCGCCTTGGCCGCGCCGTAGACGTAGTTGCCGATCCGCCCCCGGTCGCCCGCGACGGAGGCCACACCCACCACGGTGCCGCAGGCGCGCGCTTCCATCAGCGGTGCGATCTCGGCGAGAAAGCGGGCGGGGCCGGTGAAATTGTCGACCGCCACGGTGTCGATCAGCGCCGGATCGGCGTCGATCTCGGCCTGGCTCGGCATCGACCCGACGAAGCTCGCGACGCTGATCTCGCCCGGCTCGATCTCGACCGCGCGCAGGATCGGCGCGAAGCTGGCCGGATCGCGGGCATCGAATTTCATCGCCTTCGCCTCGGCCGCGCCGCGCGCTTCGAGGTCGGCGGCGAGCGCCTTCAGGTCGTCCATGTCGCGGCCGGCGACAATCACCGTGTGGCCGCGCTCGGCCAGCTTGCGGGCGAAGGCGCGTGCCATAGAGGAGGTGGCGCCGAGAATGATCCAGGTGGTCGTCATCACATATCCCTCAACTTCAGCCGGCGCACGATATCGGTGATCAGCACGCCGTCGGGGTCGGCCTTGGCGGCCTCGCCGGCCCAGGCCTCCCATTCGGGATACATCGCCTTGATCGTGTCACCCGTCGCCAGCGCGTCCTTGCCGAGGTAGAGCCGCCCGCCAGCCTCGATCGTCATCGCCTCAAGCTCGGCGATCAGTTTTTCGGCCCTGGCGCGGGCCGGGAAGTCGATCGCCAGCGTGTAACCTTCCATCGGGAAGCTCATCATGCCGGCGCGCCCGTCGCCCATCCGCTTGATCACCGCCAGCGGCGAGGCGAGGCCGGAGCGCGCGATCTTTGCCACGATCTCTTTCAGCACCGCCGCCTCGGCGAGCGGCACCACGCATTGGAACTGGTGGAAGCCACGTTTTCCGTAGAGACGGTTCCACTCGTAGAGCTTGTCGAGCGGGAACACGTGGGCGGCGATCGGCATCACGTGGATGTTGCCCTGCGCCGGCACCTTGCGCCAATAGGCGGCGTTGAAGATCTTCACCGTCGGCGCGGAGAGGGCGAACGACGGCAGGTCGATCGGCACGGTCACGGCCGGAATCGCGCGGCCCGCGCGCGGCCCGTCGGTCAGCTCCGCCTCTTCGAGAATGCCGCGCCCCATGCCGGCCCCCTTCGCGGTGCCGTCGATCCAGCCAACGTTGTAGCGGAAGGTGGAGGCGTCGAGCAGGGCGAGGAACTCGTCGAAATTGTCCACCCGGGTGGATTTCACCCGCATCGAGGTGCCGGGGGTGGGGATCATCTGCAGCTTGGCCGAGACGATCACGCCGGTCTGGCCGATCCCGCCCATGGTGGCGCGAAACAGCGTCTTGTTGCGGGCCGGGCTCGCCACCACGCGCTTGCCGCCGGGCTGGATCAGGGTGACCGAGAGCACGTGCTGGCCGAAGCTGCCGAGCACATGGTGGTTCTTGCCGTGGATGTCATGGGCGATGGCGCCGCCGATGGTGGGAAAGCCGGTGCCGGGTACCACGGCCGGCATCCAGCCACGCGGCGCGAACAGGCGCACCAGATCGCCGATCTGCACGCCGGCCTCGACCTCGAGCACGCCGGTCTCGGGATCGAACGCCAGGAGCTTGTCCATTCGCGTCATGTCGATGGCGCGCCCGCCCTCGTTCAGCGGGGAGTCATTGTAGGAGCGCAGCATGCCGTAGGCCGGCCCCGGCGTCTGTTCCATGAGCTGCGCGAGATGGCTGGCGCGCTCGGGCCGCGCGACTGTGCCATGCGCCTTGTGAACCCGGCCCCAGCCGGCGTAGTCAGTCTGTTTCCACAACATGTTTTTGCCTCAAAGAATATTTTTCGGCGACCGGGAAGACGGCAAAGCCGATCAGAATTGCGAACCACAGCGTTGTCACCCGGATGATCGCCGTCGCGGGCACCGACACCTCGAGCCCCACGCCTTCGAGCGCGAGCAGGGCGACCATCGTCGCCTCGGCCCCGCCCACTCCGCCGGGTGCGCCGGTGAGCCCGCCGGCGAAACCGGCGAAAATGAAGATCGCCACCGCCTTGGCGACGCTGATATCGGCGCCCATCCAGGCGAGCAGCAGGTGAAAGGCGTAGCCTTCGGCAAACCAGCCGACCAGCCCGAGCGCGCCGGCAAGCGCCATCAACCCCGGCGACGAGAAGACCGCGAGCGCGTCCGCCGCGCGCCGCAGCCTGGCAAACAGCCGCCCGAACCGCCCGGTGACGCGGTAGCCGACCGCGGCGAGGCCTTTGAGCAGCGCGGGCCGGGTGACGATGGCCGCCACCATGAGAGAGAGGACGGTCGCGGGCAGGCCGAAGGCGATGCCGCTGGCCGAGACCGAGAGCGCCACGCCGAGCAGAAGCCCGGTCGACGCAAGGTCGGAGGCGCGATCCAGCAACATCAGCAATGCGCTGGTCTCGAACGGCAGGCCGGTCTCGCGGCCGATCCAGCGCATCCGCACCAGCTCGCCCAAACGCCCGGGCGTCACGCTCAGGGCGAAGCCGCCGAGGTAGTGGCGATAGTCTGCGGCCAGCGAGGTGCCGAGGCCAAGGCGGTGCGCGAAGAGGTGCCAGCGCAACCCGCGCAGGAGGTAGTTGACCAGCGAAAGCGCCAGCAGCGCGACGATCTGCCAGCCCGCGAGCTTGGCGATCTGGCTGCGGATTTCGCCCCAGCCGGTGGCGGTGGCCAGCCCGGCCAGCCCCGCGAGCACGAGCGCGAACAGCGCCGCCAGCACCAGCGTGTCACGCAGGCGTCGGTGCGGCGCGGTCTCGGCGCGGGGCAGGGGTTCGGTGCTCGACATGGCCATGTGTCGCCTCTTTGGCGAGGGATTGGGGCCAGAATAGGGAAGTCTCGCCCGGAAGCGAACCGAAAACCGCCCCGCGCGCGCCGGGTCAGAGAATGAGGTCGCCGCCGTTCAGCACGATGTAGCCGGCAAGCTCGATCACGAAATCGGTGTGGCCGTCGCCGTCGCGGTCGCCTTGCAGGTAGGTATTGGCGTTGAAATGGGCCACCCGGAGCTCGCCCTTCACCCCGTGAAACACTTGTCCGCCGATGAAACTGAAGGCCTGGTTGCCCGCCCCCACGCGCGCGTCGATCGCGGCGAGGTCGATGGTGTCGACGCCGTGCTCGAAGCCGACGATCCGGTCGCGGTACACGCCGAAACTGTCGGTCGGGGCGCGGTAGACGAAGGTGTCGGCGTCGGCGCCGCCGAACAGCAGGTCGCGCCCGGCGTCCCCGCGCAATGTATCTGCGCCCGCGCCGCCGCCGATTATGTCGCGCCCGGCGCCGCCAAGCAGGATGTTGTCGCCAAAATTGCCGGTGAGCCGGTTGTCCGCGCTGTTGCCGATTGCATTGAGATCGAGGCTGCCGTCGAGGCGCAGGTGCTCGATATTCGCATAGCGGCCAAGCACCAGGTTCAGGTTCGCGGAGGCAACCGTATCGGCCCCGGCGCCGCGGGCTTCGACCACCAGGTCGCCGAGCCGGTCGATGACATAGACGTCATTGCCGAGACCGCCGGCGAGGTAGTCATACCCGAAGCCGCCATCCAGCACGTCGTTGCCGGCGCCGCCAAACAGCTTGTCGTTGCCGGACCCGCCGGCGAGCGCATCGTTGCCGGCGCCGCCGATCAGCCGGTCGCGGCCCCAGCCGCCGATCAGCCTGTCGTTGCCGTCTTCGCCGTTGAGCACGTCGTCGCCGCCGGCGCCGGCGAGCGTGTCGTCACCCAGGAACCCGCTCATGTGGTCGCCCCAGCCGGTGCCGACGAAATCGTCGTTAAGCATCGAACCTTCGAGGCTGACCGCGCTGGCGCGCGCGTCGAAGATCTGCGCACGGATCGCCGCGCCGCTGGTGTCGTAGGGGCTTGCGCTGTAGTCGGTCCAGGCGATCACGAACCGGCCGTCGGCCAGCGCGGCGACGCTCGGGTCGCGCTGGTTGTCGGCGGTGATGGTGTTGACGAGAAACTCGTCGCCGAGCTTCTGGCCGTTGGCGTCGAACACCTGCGCGCGGATCGCCGCGCCCGATGGATCGTCGGGGCTGGTGCTGTCGTCTTCCCAGACCACGACGAAGGTGCCGTCGTTCAGGCTTGTCACCCGGGGCTTCACTTGTGGATTGGCGGCGATCGAGTTGATCTGGAATTCCGCCCCCAGCCGGGTCCCGTCCTGGGCGAAGACCTGGCCCCGGATGGCGTAGCTCGAGGTGTCGGCCCCGATCGCGCTGGCGTCGTCCCAGGTGACCACGAACCGGCCCCCCTCCAGCGCGGTTATGGCGGGATTTTCCTGGTTGAGGGAGGTGGCGCTGTTGGCGAGGATCTCGCCGCCGGACAGGATGCCATCGGCGGTCATGATCTGCACGCCAACCCCCGAATTGCTGGCGTCGCCGGCGACGACACCGTTCCAGGCCACCACATAGTCGCCATTGTCGAGCGCGGCGATGGCGGCGTTGAACTGGAAGTTGTCGGTGGTGGTGTTGACCCGCACCGGGTCGCCGAGGGGGGTGCCGTCGGCGGCGAAATGCGCGGCCAGCACATCCGAGGCCAGGGTGCCCGAGCTGGTGAAATGATCATAGGCGACGACGAAACTGCCATCGGCCAGCATGGCGACGTCGGCGGAGGACTGGTCCCCCTCGGTCAGCGTGGAGACGAGAAAATCGTCGCCCACGGGGGTGGCGTCGGCGGCGAACACCCGCACGCGGACATCGTTGGCGGATGTGGCATAGGCGCTGTCGTCGGCGAAGGTGACCACGAAGCCACCGTCGTCCAACGCGGTCAGCCGGGGCGCGCTCTGGGTGCCGGCGACGGTGGAGTTGAGGCAGAACTCGAGGCCGCTATAGGAGCCGTCCGCGTTGAAGATCTGGCCCTTGATGTCGCCGCTGCTCTCGTCACTCCACGACATCAGCATGCGGCCGTCGGCGAGGCCGACGACGGCGGGATCATACTGGTTGAGTTCGCGGGTGGTGGGGATCAGGAATTCCGGGCCCCAGAAAAACGGCGTTGCCATAACGATGCTCCTACACATGCAAAAAGGTGAATTCCACCTTCAGGTGAGTGCGGAATCGCCATGCCGTCAATTCGGTGAATTGTCGCGTGAATCCGGTGGCTCCGGCCTACAGATCCAGCGCCGCGTGGCGGTGCATATCCTTGTAGAGCAGGTAGCGGAACGGCTCGGGGCCGCCGGCGTAGCAGGCCTGCGGGCAGAACGCCCGCAGCCACATGTAGTCGCCCGCCTCGACCTCGACCCAGTCGCGGTTGAGCCGGTAGGCGCCCTTGCCCTGAAGCACGTAGAGCCCGTGCTCCATCACGTGGGTTTCGAGGAACGGGATGACTGCACCGGGCTGAAGGGTGACGATGGTCACATGCATGTCGTGGCGCACGTCGAGCGGGTCGACGAAGCGGGTGGTGGCCCAGCGGCCCTCGGTCTCGGGCATTTCGGTGGGGGAGATATCGGCTTCGTTGGTGACGAACGCCTGCGGCGCATCGATGCCGGCGACGGCGATGTAACGCTTGCGGATCCAGTGAAAATGCGCCGGGGTGTCGGCGCCATTGTCCACCTGCCAGGCGCTGCCCGCGGGCAGGTAGGCATAGCCGCCCGGGCCCATCTCGTGAGACGCGCCGTCGAGGCTCAGGGTGAGCTGCCCGGCGGTCACGAACAACACCGCCTCGGCGGCGGGGTTGGTCTCGGGAGTGGCGGAGCCGCCGCCGGGGGCGACCTCCATCAGGTAATGCGAAAAGGTCTCGGCAAAGCCGGTCATCGGCCGGGCGATGATCCAGACCTTGGTGTCGCGCCAGAACGGCAGGGCTGTGAGCACGATATCGCGCATCACCCCGCGCGGGATTACCGCATAGGCCTCGGTGAACACCGCCCGTCCGGTCAGCAGGTCGCTTTGCGGCGGAAGACCCCCGGGGGGCGTGGCATAGCTGCGCTCGGTCATGGCAATCCCTCGTTGCTGGTGGCTTGGTTGTAGGCCCGCGCGCGAGCCGCGCCAAGGGGCGGGGTGCGGATATGAAAACGCCCCCGCTCGGGGGGCGCTTTCGCCGATATTGCGGGCGGTCAGTCGTAATCGGGCTCGCCGTCGTGGGCGTGGCCCGCGAGGCCGCCGGAGACTTCCATCGCGCTTTCGCCCGCCAGGTGTTCCGGCAGGATCAGGTTCAGCACGATGGCGATGAAGGCGGCCGGCAGAAGCCCCGAGGTGAGCAGCACCTGGGCCGTCTTGCCGACATGCTGGAGCGCGCTGGGCTCAAGCTGCAGGCCGAAGCCGACCGAGAGGCTGATCGCGAAGATCACCATGTTGCGCCGGTTCCAGTGCACGTCCGACAGCATCGACACGCCCGAGGCCGCGACCATGCCGAACATCACCACCACACCGCCGCCGAGCACGTTGATCGGCACGGTGTTGATGATCGCGCCGATCTTCGGGATGAAGCCGGCGACGATCAGGAACAATGCGCCAATGGTGACGACGTGGCGGCTCATCACGCCGGTGATGGCGATCAGGCCGACGTTCTGGCTGAACGAGGTGTTGGGCAGCCCGCCGAACAGCCCGCCGATGGCGGTGCCGAGCCCGTCGGCGAAGGTCGCCCCCGAGATCTCCTTGTCGGTCGCCTCGCGGCCGGCGCCGCCCTTGGTGATGCCGGAGGTGTCACCCACGGTTTCGATCGCCGAGACGATCGCCATGAAACACATGCCGATGACGATCGCCCAATTCAGCTCGAAGCCGTATTTGAACGGCATCGGCGCCGAGAACGCGGCGGCGCGCCCGATATTGGCGAAGCTCACCTGGCCCATGAAATAGGCCACGATGTAGCCGGCGATAATGCCCACCAGCACGGCGGCGACGGCGAAAAAGCCGCGGGTGAAGAACTTCACCGCGAGGGTGACGAGGATCACCACCAGCGCCGGGGTCCAGTTGGCCAGCGAGCCGAACTCGGGGGTGCCCATCTTCGGCACCCCGCCGGCGGCATACTGGATGCCGACCCGCACCAGAGCGAGGCCGATCATCAGCACGATCAAGCCGGTGACCAGCGGCGGCAGAGCATGGCGAATGCGCCCGACGACGAAGCCGAGGAAGAAGTGGAAGATGCCGCCCAGCATGACCCCGGTCATCAGCCCCGCGAGCCCGGCGGTGCCCGCGCCCGCGACCGCCGGAATCATGATCGGCACGAACGCGAACGACGTGCCCTGCACGATCGGCAGGCGCGCCCCGACCGGGCCGAAGCCGATGGTCTGGAACAGCGTGGCGATGCCGGCAAACAGCATCGACATCTGGATCATGTAGGTCATGTCGGGAAAGCCGAGCGCGCCCTGGTCGGAGCCAAAGCCGATGCCCGCCGCGCCCGCGACGAGGATTGCCGGGGTGATGTTGGAAACGAACATCGCCAGCACGTGTTGCAGCCCCAGCGGCACGGCCTTGGCCAGCGGTGGCGTGTAATTGGGATCGCGCAGCTGTGCCGGCGATCCGATCGACGAATCGGTCATTGGAGTCCCTCCCTGAGTGGCCGCCTGTTCATCAGGCGTTTGCCGAATTATCCGGCAAGTTCTACCACATATGGGGTGTCCAACCAATACTCTTCGAGATTTGGGGTGGTCGCGATCCGGTCGATCACCGCGAACAGACCGGGGGCCGAGAGCGGCGTGAGCACGCCGTGCCAGGTGGCGCGGTGGAAATTGATCGCCTGCCCCGGTTGGGTCAGAAAGGCGCGCGGCGTGCCCGGTGTGCCGCTTTCGTCGGGGGCGACGATCACCAGGAAGGGGTCGAGGCTCATCGGCACGAAGGTCTGGCTGCCCTCGGGGTGGCGCTCGACGAGGGTGAGCATGTAGGGCAGGGCGCGCGGCTCGGCCTTGAACAGGCTCACACCGGCGCGGCCATCGGCGCCGAAATCGAGCCGGGCGCGGTCGTGGTAGCGGGCGCAAAGCCCCTGGTTGATGATCTTGTCCGGGTCGCCCGTGGCCTCCAGCACGTCGCCGAACGGGGCGAAGGCGGCGGGCGTGAGCGGCTCGGTGCGGATCACCCGGCTCATGGCAGGATCTCGGTCAGGCGCAGCAAGGCGATTCGCTCGACCTGGCGGCAGGCCTCGGCGAACTCGGTCTCGGTGTCGTTGTCGACGCGCCGGCGGAAGGCATTGAGAATGCCCGCCTTGTCGTGGTCGCGCACCGCGATGATGAACGGGAAGCCGTGCTTGGCGGTATAGGCGTCGTTCAGCGCAGTGAAGGCGGCGCGCTCGTCGTCGGTGAGCGCGTCGAGCCCGGCCGCCGCTTGTTCGGCGGTGCTCTCCTCGGTCAGCCGTTTGGCCGCGGCGAGCTTGCCGGCGAGGTCGGGGTGGGCGGTGAGCACGCCGAGGCGCTGGGCACGGCTGGCGGAGCGGAAGACGCGGGCAAGGGCGTTGTGCAGCCCGACCGCACTGTCATGCGCCGGGCCGAGTTCGAGCGCGAAGGCGCCTTCGGCGATCCAGGCGGAATGTTCGAAAATTCCGCCAAACTGGGCGACAAACTCCGCTTCTGACAGGATAGAAGGTGCGATTTGTGAAATTGGTGGGTGATGCTCCATCCAGTGGTGCGCGATCTCGATCCGGCGCGGAAACCACACGCCCTCGTGGCCGGCGGCATAGTCCATGAAGCGCCTCAGCCCGAGGATCCGGCCCGGCCGGCCGATCAGCCGGTTGTGCAGTCCGACGCTCATCATCGCCGGCCGCCCCGCCAGCCCCTCGCCGTAGAGCGCATCGAAGCTGTCCTTCAGGTAGGTGAAGAAGTGATCGGCGGTGTTGAAGCCTTGCGGCGTGGCAAAGCGCATGTCGTTGGCGTCGAGCGTGTAGGGGATGATCAGCTGGTCGCGCATCCCGACCTTCAGCCAATAGGGCAGATCGTCGTCGTAGGTGTCGGAGATATAGGCCATCTGCCCGGTCTCGGCGGCGAGCCGCACCGTGTTCATCGAACAGCGCCCGGTGTACCAGCCCTGCGGGGCTTCGCCGACCACCTCGGTGTGCAGCCGGATCGCCTCGGCAATCGCCGCGCGTTCCTCGGCCTCGGGCATGTCCTTGTGCTCGACCCACTTGAGGCCGTGCGAGGCGATCTCCCAGCCCGCCTCCTTCATCGCCGCGACCTGTTCGGGGCTGCGCGCAAGTGCGCTGGCAACGCCGTAGACAGTGGGCTTGATGCCAAACTCTTCGAACAGCCGGAACACCCGCCAGAACCCGGCGCGCGCGCCGTATTCATAGATCGATTCCATGTTCCAGTGGCGCTGGCCGGGCCATTGCGCCGCGCCGACGATTTCCGACAGGAAGGCCTCGGAGGCGGCATCGCCATGCGCCACGCAATTTTCGCCGCCTTCCTCGTAATTGACGACGAATTGCACCGCGATCCGCGCGCCTCCCGGCCATTTCGGATCGGGCGCGTGGCGCCCATGGCCGCGCATGTTGCGAGGATATCGTGTCATTTTCTGCGTCCCGTCGCTGGAATTTTCGGCAAAACCACCGCAAAAGGGATAGGGGCTTGTGAACCTGTTGGAAACTGTTTTCATGCGGCGTTGGGGCTTGTGCATTTTTTGACCGTCCCCGGAGATTGAGATCGGGGAGGAATGATTTCGTGAGCGGATATTTGACGACGCATGTGTTGGACACAGGCCTGGGCCGTCCGGCGGCGGGGCTGACCATCGAGCTGTACAGGATCGACGGCAAGGCCCGCGCCCACTTGCGAGCGATGGTCACCAATGCCGACGGGCGCACCGATGGGCCTATCCTGCCCGAGGCCGAGTTTGCCACCGGCACCTATGAGCTGGTGTTCCACGCCGGCGCCTATCTCGACGCTGTAGGCGTGGCCCCGGAAACCCCGCGCTTTCTCGACGTGGTGCCGATCCGCTTCGGCATGTCCGAACCTGCGCATTACCACGTGCCGCTGCTGCTCTCGCCGTTCGGCTATTCGACCTACCGGGGCAGCTAGGCCCCACGCAGGCCCCTGCGGGCAAGGAGACAGACATGCTGGAAACCACCGTGCTGATGGAATGGCTGGAGTTTGCCGTGCGCTGGCTTCACCTGATCACCGCGATCGCCTGGATCGGCTCGTCGTTCTATTTCATCGCCCTCGATCTCGGCCTGCGCCCCTCGACCGACCGGCGCCAGGGCGTTTCGGGCGAGGCCTGGCAGGTGCATGGCGGCGGTTTCTATTTCATCCAGAAATACATGGTGAGCCCGAGCCGGTTGCCGACCGAGCTGACCTGGTTCAAATGGGAAAGCTACGCCACCTGGCTCTCGGGCGCGGCGATGCTGATCCTGGTCTACTGGCTGGGCTCGGAGCTGTTCCTGATCGACCCGGCCAAGGCCGAGCTCGTGCCCTGGCAGGCGGTGCTGATCTCGGGTGCCTCGCTGACCATCGGCTGGATCGTCTACGATTTCCTGTGCAAATCCGGCCTTGCGGAACGTCCTACAACGCTGATGGTGCTACTGTTCGTGCTGCTGCTGGCGATGGGCTGGGGCTACAACCAGATCTTCACCGGGCGCGCGGTGCTGCTGCATCTGGGCGCCTTCACCGCGACGATCATGACCGCCAACGTGTTTTTCATCATCATGCCGAACCAGCGCATCGTGGTGGAGGATCTGAAGAACAAGCGCGCGCCCGATCCGAAATACGGCAAGATCGCCAAGCTGCGCTCGACCCATAATAACTACCTCACCCTGCCAGTCATCTTCCTGATGCTGTCGAACCACTACCCGCTCGCGTTTGCCAGCGATTACAACTGGCTGATCGCCGGGCTGGTGTTCCTCATGGGTGTGTCGATCCGGCATTTCTTCAACAGCCACCACGCCCACAAGGGCCAGCCGTGGTGGACCTGGCCGATCACCGTGGCGCTGTTTCTCGCCGCCGTCTGGCTGTCGACCCAGGGGCAGGAATACCAGAGCTACGAGGAGGCCGAGGCGCGCCCGCTGACACCCTATGAGCAACGCTTCGCCGCGGCCGAGGGGTTCGAGGACGTGACTGATATCGTGATGGGCCGTTGCTCGATGTGCCATGCCCGCGAGCCGGGCTGGGAGGGGATCGGCACCGCGCCGAAGGGGGTGCTGCTGGAAACCCCGTCCGATATCGCGGCGCATGCCAGGCTGATCTTCGTGCAGGCGGGGCTCACGGATGCGATGCCGCCGGCGAACCTGACCTGGATGGAACCGGGCGAGCGGCGCGCGATCATCGACTGGTATCGCGCCGCCAAGGGCTGAGAGCGCGGCCAACGCCCCGACACGCCGCGAAGGTGCGCCGCGCCCCCCGGTTGCGCCCGGCGGGATGACGGGCGCAGACCCTTGCGCGGGGCGGCAAAGGATGCATGCTCGCGGCATGGATTTTCCGCCGCTCACCCCCGCCGATAATGCCTTTGCCGCCCGCCTGCCGCAGGGCGTGCTGCGCGCGGTGGAGCCGCGCTATCTCGAAGAACGGCGCGGGCTGTTCCATGGGCGGGCCGGGCTGGTGGCCGCGCCGCGCAACACCGGGGAGGTCGCCGCCATCGTGCGGGCCGCGAACGAAGCGCGGGTTGGCGTTGTGCCCTATGGCGGCGGCACCGGGCTGGTCGGCGGGCAGGTGATGCCCGACGGCCCCGTGCCACTGGTGCTGTCGCTCGAACGGATGACCGCAATCCGGGGCGTGTATCCGGCGGAAAACGTGATCGTCGCCGAGGCGGGCGCGGTGCTGGCCGATGTCCAGGCGGCGGCTGTGGCCGAGGACCGGTTGTTCCCGCTTTCGCTCGGGGCGGAGGGCTCGTGCCGGATCGGCGGCAATCTCTCGACCAACGCCGGCGGGGTGAACGTGCTGCGCTATGGCAATACCCGCGAGCTGTGCCTCGGGCTGGAGGCGGTGTTGGCGGACGGGTCGATCTGGCATGGGCTGAAGCGGCTGAGGAAGGACAACACCGGCTACGATCTGCGCGGGCTGCTGATCGGCGCCGAAGGCACGCTGGGGGTGATCACCGCCGCCGCGCTCCGGCTGTTTGCGCGCCCCGCCACCACCGGCGCGGCGCTGTTCGTGGTGCAAAGCCCGGCCGCCGCGCTGGACCTGTTGGCGCGCGCGGGGGGGCGGATCGGGTCGGGGATCTCGGCGTTTGAGCTGATATCGGGGCAGGGGATGCGCTTTCTCGAAGCCACCGGCTGCGCCGCCCGCGTGCCGCTCGACGCGATCCCCGACTGGGCGGTGCTGATCGACCTTGGGCTCGGCCCGGACGACGACCCGCAGGCGGCGCTGGTCGGGCTCTATGAAGAGGGCGCGGCGGCCGGGCTGGTGTTGGGCGGGGTGATCGCGCAGTCCGAGGCGCAGCGCGCCGGGCTCTGGGCGATGCGCGAGGAGATCCCCGAGGCCAACAAGCGGATCGGCGCGATCTCGTCACAGGATATCTCGCTGCCGCTGTCGGCGATCCCGGAGTTCATCCCGGCGGCGCGCGCGGCGGTTGCGCAGGTCGGCGAGTTCCGCATCAACGTCTTTGGTCATCTCGGCGACGGCAACTTGCATTTCAACGTGTTCCCGCCCGAGGGGCGCGCGCGCGGCGATTATCCGGGCGAAATGCGCGCCCGCGTGGCCGAGGCGATCTACGACGTGGTGGCGGCGTTCGACGGCTCCTTCTCGGCCGAGCACGGCGTCGGGCGGCTCAAGGTGGGTGACCTCGAGCGCTACGGCGACCCGGCCAAGCTCGCGGCCATGCGCGCGATCAAGGCGGCGCTCGACCCGAACGGGATCATGAACCCCGGCGCGGTGCTGCGCCGCTAGGCGGGCACCGGGGGCGCAGGGCGCGCGAAGGTGCGCGCCACGGCTCGAAGACTGAACGGCCAGGGACCGGGCGCGCTTGCATGCTCCCTGCGGGCATAAGATGCGCGTGGAATCGCGGTGCGCCGGTCGCGGGCTGTCGCCACCGGGTGCCGGCCGGCGCGTCCTTCGCTGCGAAGATGGCAGGGTGGCCACTTCGACCCCGCGGGTCGGGGTGCGTCGCGCGCCGCCAAACGCGTTGCGCCCCGCCGGGGTGACGACGGGGCGCGCACGCATCTGTTACGTGTGCACAAGCAGCGGCCTGCTCCACAGGCCCGCTTCGATCTAGTGCTAAAGGGTTAAGGAAGCGTTCACGCGCCGTCGAATTCGCACAACACATGCACATCCATGCCGAGATCTTCGAGCAGCTTGCGCCCGCCAAGTTCGGGCAAATCAACGATGAAGGCGCAGCCGACGATCTCGCCGCCAAGCCGCTCGATCAGCTTGATCCCGGCCGCCGCGGTGCCGCCGGTGGCGAGCAGGTCGTCGACCACCAGCACCTTTTCGCCCGGCTGGATCGCGTCGTCGTGGATCTCCATCACCGCCTCGCCGTATTCGAGCTGGTAGGCCTCGCTGAGCGTCGCTCCCGGCAGCTTGCCTTTCTTGCGGATCGGCACGAAGCCGAGCGTGAGTTGGTGGGCGATCGCGCCGCCGATGATGAAGCCGCGCGCCTCGAGCCCCACCACCTTGTCGAATTTCTGCCCGGCATAGGGATGCAGCATCTGGTCGATGGTCATCCGAAAACCGCGCGGATCGTTGAACAGCGTGGTCACGTCGCGGAACATGATCCCCTCGTGGGGGAAATCGACGATCGTGCGGATGTAGTCCTTGACGGTTTTCATGTTCAGGTCAGTCCTTCGCGTAGTGGCGTTTTAACGCCATGATATCCTGCAATCCCAGCACCTTGGCGCCATTCGACTCCTGTGCCAGCACCGACACGCCATCGTAGGCCGGGCTTTTGATGTCGGTCAGCAGCCCCATCGCCTGGGTCAGCTTTTCGAGCATCGCCGGCTGAAACTCCGCCGTGGTGAGCGTGGTGGAAAAGACGATGACGGCGCGCTCGATGTAACCGGTCTCGTGGTTGAACAGCACCCGGGTCGAGGCCCCGCCGATCGGCGTGCCGTCGATGCCCGCGATGCCGGTGCCTGCGATCGTCTCGCCGCGCGCAATACCGAGAAAATACACTTCGATCTCAGCGGTCGCGTCGGCGGGCACCTGCGACAGGCGAAAGCCCGCGTCGATGGCATTCAGCGCCCGCAGCCCGAGTTTGAACGCGCCCTCGGCCACCTTCTGGCGACGGCCGAGGTAGACCGGATCGATCCGGCGCAGGGCTATTCGGATCGGTCGGCTCGCCTCCCAGCGCACCAGGGGCTTCTGGCAGTCGCCGCCGGGCGGCGCGCCACAGGCGACGGCGCGGTAGAAGTCCTCGTCCGAGAGAAGGCCGGGCACATCGACGTAGTCCTGCGCGGCCGCCGGGGCGGCGAGCAGCGCAAGCGCGAGGGCCAGGGCGCGGATCACAGCACGCGGCCCGCCACCGCGTCGAGCCTGGCGACCATCTCCGGGTCGCGCTTGTCGGGCGCGGTCATGATCGCGTGGTCGAGCGCGGTGTTGCAGCCGTGCGCGCAGGGTTCATGCGCCGCGCCAAGGGCCTTGGGCAGGTTGGCGATGAGCTTGCGCGCGGCTTGCGAATTGGCGCCGAGGGTGGCGATGATGTCGGAGATGTCCACCTCGCCGTGATCCGGGTGCCAGCTGTCGTAGTCGGTGATCATCGCCACGCTGGCGTAGCACATCTCGGCCTCGCGGGCGAGCTTGGCCTCGGGCATGTTGGTCATGCCGATCACGTCGGCGCCCCAGTGCTCGCGGTACATCTTCGATTCGGCCAGGGTGGAAAACTGCGGCCCTTCCATTGCGAGATAAGTGCCGCCCATGTGCACCGTCACCCCCTCGGCGGCGGCGAAACAGGCTTTCGACAAAGCCGGGCAGGTGGGGTGGGCGAGGCTCACATGGGCCACGAGCCCGGTGCCGAAGAAGCTCTTGTCGCGCGCGATCGTGCGGTCGATGAACTGGTCGACGATGACGAATTCGCCGGGCTTCATCTCGTCGCGAAACGAGCCGCAGGCCGACACGCTGACCAGGTCGGTCACGCCGAGCCGCTTCATCGCGTCGATATTGGCGCGGTAGGGCACGGTGGAGGGCGCATAGACGTGGCCGCGCCCGTGGCGGGGCAGGAAGGCCAGGCGCACACCGTCGAGCGTGCCGGTGAAGATCTGGTCCGAGGGCGGCCCCCAGGGCGTGTCGACCGTGACCCATGCGCCCGCCTCCAGCCCGGCGATCTCGTAAAGCCCCGAGCCGCCGATGACGCCGATAACCCGTTCCATGATCTGCCCCTTCCTGTTGCCCTGCCTAGGGATGCAAAACGGGGGCGGGAATTCAACCGAATTCGCGCGCGGCAGGGTGCGCAAAATGGACCATTTCGGCCGCGATTGCGTCCCATTCGGCTGTTAACCAATCGCCATGTGGTTTTTTCAATCCGTCGAATTGCTACCCAGGCCAACGTTGCAGCGGCTGATCCCGTCGCTGGCGATGATCGTGGTGTGGTTCCTGTTTCATGGGCTTCAGCCCGAGATCTTCGGCCATCCGGTGCAGGCGATCTGGCTTGCCGTCGGGGTGCAGGCCGTGCTTGGCCTGGCCAACCGCGTGCCCGGTGTGCTGGGGGTTCAGGGCGTGAATGTGAAATTCGTGCTCGGCCTCTTCGTGGCCTTTGCGGGCTTCGTCCTTGCCGGGGTGTTTTTGCACGATGCAAAGGTGATCCAGGTGGGCTGGCTCGCCGGCTGGCTGATCTACACCGCGATGTTCGCCGCCGTGCCGGCGCTGTTTTCCGACGACTCGATCTCGCAATTGCCGTTCCGCTGGGCCAGCACCCATCCGTTTGCCCGCCAGGCGCTGTGGATCACGGCGGTGCGCTTTGCGCTGGTGGCGCTGGGGGCGTCCTGGGTGATGAGCGCGGGCAGCCTGACCGACTGGGTGCTGTTCCTCACGCTGGGCCAGCTCGCGCTGTTTTACCTGTTCGAATGGGTGACGATCCTGATGGCGCTGTCGCTGCCCGACGACGAGATCTGACCGCCGGCGCCGACCCGCCCGCCGTGTGCCCGCGCTAGGGGGCCGGGTGCGCCCGGGTGGCTGGCCAAACCGGCGCATAGGGTGTAGACCGGCGCCGCGATCCAAACCCCGACACCCGAAACGAGGTATCCCGTGGCCCGAGCCCTGCTGGCGAGCTTTGCCGACCATATTCAACGCCCCGACCTGCGCGTCGCCCCGACCGAAAAACTCACGCTTGGGCAATTGCGCATCGAGGTGCTGGCGGGGTTGACCGTGGCGCTGGCGCTGGTGCCCGAAGCGGTGGCCTTCGCCTTCGTCGCCGGGGTGAACCCGCTCGTCGGCCTCTATGCCGCCTTTCTCGTCGGTCTGGTCACCGCGCTGTTCGGCGGGCGGCCCGGCATGATCTCGGGCGCAACCGGGGCGCTCGCGGTGGTGATGGTGGCGCTGGTGGCCGATCACGGGGTCGAATACCTCTTCGCCACCGTGGTTCTGATGGGGATCTTGCAGGTCTTCGCCGGGGTGATGCACTGGGGCAAGTTCATCCGGCTGGTGCCGCATCCGGTGATGCTCGGCTTCGTGAACGGGCTGGCCATCGTGATTTTCCTGGCCCAGCTCACCCAGTTCAAGGTGCCGGGCACGGTCGTGGCCACGGGCCATGGCGCGGGCGGGGGCGACTGGCTGACCGGGCTGCCGCTCTACACCATGCTCGCGCTCGTGGTGCTGACAATGGGCGTGATCTGGGTGATGCCGAAAATCACCAAGCTGATCCCTGCGCCGCTCGCCGGCATCGGCGTGGTCGCCGCCGTGGTGATCGGCTTTGGCATCCAGGTGCCCCGGGTCGGTGACATGGCCTCGATCGAGGGCGGCTTGCCCGCCTTCCACCTGCCGGCCGTGCCGATGACATGGGAGACGCTCTGGATCATCCTGCCCTATGCCGTCATCCTTGCCGCGATCGGCCTGATCGAAAGCCTGCTCACGCTCAACCTCGTCGGCGAGATGACCGGCCAGCGCGGCGGCGCCTCGCAGGAATGTATCGCCCAGGGCTCGGCCAACGTGCTCACCGGCTTTTTCGGCGGCATGGGCGGCTGCGCGATGATCGGCCAGTCGATGATCAACGTGAAGTCGGGCGGGCGCACCCGCGTCGCCGGCATCGCCGCCGCGCTGTTTCTGCTCAGCTTCATCCTGTTCGCCTCGCCGCTGATAGAGCAGATCCCGCTCGCCGCCCTCGTCGGCGTGATGTTCATGGTGGTGATCGGCACCTTCGCCTGGAACTCGATCAAGATCCTGTTCCGCGTGCCCAAGGCCGACGCGTTTGTGATCGTACTGGTCACGGCGGTGACGGTGGCCGAAGACCTCGCCACGGCCGTCGTCGTCGGCGTGATCGTCGCGGCGCTGGTCTATGCCTGGAGCAATGCCCGCCGGATCCACGCCGACACCTACACCACGGCCGACGGCCAGAAGATCTACCGCGTGCAGGGGCCGTTGTTCTTCGGCTCGGCGGATGGCTTCGTCGAGATGTTCGAGATCGGCTCGGACCCTTCGTCCGTGGTGGTGGATTTCGCCGATAGCCGGGTGGTCGACCAGTCGGCGCTGCAGGCGATCGAAGCCGTCGCGGCGAAATACGAGGCCGTGGGCAAGAGCCTGCAACTGCGCCACCTGTCGCACGACTGCCACGCGCTGCTGACCAAGGCCGGGCACCTCATGGTCGACAGTGACGACGACCCCGATTACGCGATCGCCGCCGATTACACCGTGCGCACGGGAATCCTCGGCGGGCATTGACGGCGCGGCCGGGGGGCCAGTCCCCCGGCCCGCCGAGGTATTCCAGGAACAAAGAACAATGCGCCGGGGCGAGGCAGCCCCGGCGGTTCGGTCAATCGTCCGGGCGCTTGAGCTCGAACGTGTCGCGGATCAGCGCGTAGTCGCGGTAGCCGAGCCGGGCGATCAGGCCAAAGCGGGAGACGTCGAACTTGCCGTCGGTCAGGCAATCGTCGCGCAGGTGCACGCCGACGACCTCGCCGAAAACGACGAAATTGGCCTCGCCCTTGAGCTTGACCACCTGGGTCAGCCTGCATTCGAGCGCCGCCGGCGCCAGCGCCACGCGCGAGCAGGCGATTTCTTTGCAGGCGGCCTTGGTCACCTTCGCGGCGGCAAACTCGTCGGTGCCGGCGGGGAACGAGGCCGAGGAGGCGTTCATCTCGTGCAGCCCCTCCTGCTCGACCACGTTCACGCAGAACACGCCCGTTTGTTCGATATTGCCGAGCGTATCCTTGCCGCGCAGCCGGTCGGGTTTGGCGCCGGTGGTGGCGAACATCACCTGCGGCGGGTCGTAGGCCGCGCCGTTGAAAAATGAATAGGGCGCGAGGTTGTCGGCGCCATCGCTGCCGCGCGTCGAGATCCAGCCGATCGGCCGGGGCGCGATGATCGCGTTGAAGGGGTTGTGCGCCAGGCCGTGGCCGTCTGCGGGGCGGTAGAACATGGTGTGTCCTTTTCTCCGTTTGCCCTGCTGATAGTCGACTTTAGCGCAAACATGAAGATGCCTCTTTCGCCGCCGCGTGCCTGGCGGGGCGATTGCTGGAATATGGTCCGGCGCCATGCTAGGCGGTCATCGGGGGACAGCACGGAGAACGGGCGCGCGTGTACACGCTGGCGGAAGAAAAAGCGGCGGATTGGTGGGAGGTCGAGGCGCTCTACGACCTCTGCTTCGCGCCGGGGCGCGAAGCGCTCTCGTCCTACCGGCTGCGCGACGGGGTCGATCCGGTCGAGGGGCTGTCGCTGCTCGCGCGCGATGGCGAGGGCATTCTTGGCGGCGCGATCCGGTTTTGGCCGGTCAACGTGGGCGGGCGCGCGGCGCTGCTGCTGGGCCCGGTGGCCGTGCACCCGACCCGGCAGGGCGAGGGCCTGGGCGGATTGCTGATCCGCGAGAGCCTGGCGCGGGCCGAAGCGCTGGGCTGGAAACGGGTGATGCTGGTGGGCGACCGGCCCTATTACGCGCGCTTCGGCTTCGAGCTGTTGGCGGGGGTGATCATGCCGCCGCCGACAAACCCCGAGCGCGTGCTGGGGGTATCGCTCGTGCCCGGGGCCTGGGACGGCGTGACCGGCGAGGTGACGCGGCTCAGCGCCGGCCGAACATAGGGGCGGGCACCGGCCTGGCGCGCCAGACCGAAACCAGGCTCACCAGCAGTGCCGTGGCCACAACCGCGCCGATCGCGAACAGCGTGTAGGACAGGATCGCGGTGGCGAGCCCGGCGCCGGCAACGAGCACGGCGACGGCGGCGCAGGCCCCCACGGTGATTCCGATCAGAATCAGCAGTAAAATCATGGGTCCCTCCGCGTATGGCCGGGCCAGTGTGGCGCAGGCAGGTTAATACCGGGCTAATGCGGCCCTCGTCGTCGGGCTGGCGCGCGGTGAACCCGTTGCGGCTGTGGGCGGCGCGCAGGGCCTCACGAGAGCTGCGCGCCTGCGGCACCGGAGTTTCAAACCTGCCCGTGGCATCTCATTTCCAGTCAGGATGACACGCGATTGTGCCTTGGCAAGCCGCGCCACGCCGCCTACCTGACGCAAACCGACAGGAGGATGGCCCATGTGGGATGACCGGTTCGACACCCCCGACTACGTTTTTGGCAAGGCGCCCGCCGCCTTCCTGACCGACCACGCAAGCTGGCTTACGCCGGGCGCGCGCGGGCTGGCGGTGGCCGACGGCGAAGGGCGCAACTCGGTGTTCATGGCCGAGCGCGGGGTCGAGACCGTGGCGATGGATTCGAGCCCGAACGCGATCGCCAAGGCCAAGGCGCTGGCGGCCGAGCGTGGCGTGACGGTCGAGCATCACGAGGCCTGCATCCTCGACTACGACTGGCAGCCGGCGGGCTTTGATATCGTTGCCGCGATTTTCATCCAGTTCCTCGCGCCGCCCGAGCGCGACGCGGTGTTTGCGCGCATGATCGCGGCGCTGAAACCCGGCGGCGTGCTGCTGCTGCACGGCTACACCCCGGAGCAGATCGCGCATGGCACCGGCGGCCCGCGCGTGGTGGAGAACCTCTATACCGAGGCGCTGCTGCGCACGCACTTCGCCGGGCTCGAGCTCATCGAGCTGAAAGCCTATGAGCGCGTGCTCGACGAGGGCGTGGGGCATTCCGGCCCATCGGCGCTGATCGACCTGGTGGCGCGCAAACCGGTCTGAGGCTTGCCGCGTCCTGCGCCCCATGCCACAGGGGGGGATGAACAGATCCACCCCGATGCCCTTCAAGGACCACCTGCGCGCCCATCTCACGCTTGGCCTGCCGCTGGTCGCCAGCCACGTGGCACAGATGGCGATCGGCATGACCGACACGGTGATGCTCGGCTGGTATGACGTCGAGGCGCTGGCCGGGCTGGTTCTGGCCAATTCGTTTTTCATCGTGCTGTTCCTGTTCGGCTCGGGCTTTGCCTTCGCGGTGATGCCGCTGGTCTCGGCCGCCGCCGAGCAGGGTGACGATACCCGGATCCGCCGGGTCGCGCGCATGGGGCTGTGGATCTCGGCCGGCTACGCGCTGGCGGTGCTGCCGCTGTTGTGGTTTTCGGGCACGCTGCTGGGTGCGCTTGGGCAGGCGCCGGAGCTGGCGCAGGGCGCGCAGGACTACCTCAGGATTATGGGCGTGGGAATCATCCCGGCGCTGGCGGTGATGGTGCTCAAAAGCTACCTGTCGGCGCTGGAACGTGCCCGGGCGCAGCTGATCGTGGTGATCGCGGCGGCGGTGGCCAACGCGGGCGTGAACTGGCTGCTCATCTTCGGCAACTTCGGCGCGCCGGAGCTGGGCATCCGCGGCGCGGCGATCGCCTCGCTGGCGGTGCAGATCATCTCGGTCGCCGCGCTGGCGTTCTACGCGGTGCGCAGTTTTCCGTCGCACGCGCTGTTACACCGGCTCTGGCGGCCCGATTGGGAGGCGCTGCGCGAGGTGGTGACGATGGGGCTGCATGTCGGCCTGACGGTGCTGGCCGAGGTCGGGCTGTTCACTTTCGCGTCGCTGCTGGTGGGGCGGTTCGGCACCGTGGCGCTGGCGGCGCATGGGATCGCGCAGCAGCTCGCCGCGATTTCCTTCATGGTGCCGCTGGGGATTTCCAACGCCGCGACGGTGCGCGCCGGGCGGGCCTGTGGGCGGGGCGACACCGGGGCGCTGCGCCTGGGCGCCTTTGGCGCGCTCACGCTCGGGATTGGCTGGGCGGTGCTGGCGGTGGTGGTGTTTCTCACCATCCCCACCCTGCTGATCGGCGTGTTCCTCGATCCGTCCGACCCGTCGCGCGGCGAGATCCTGACGATCGGCCGCCAGCTCTTGTTCATGGCGGCGTTGTTCCAATTGGTCGACGCGACGCAGGTGATCGGCGGGGCGCTGCTGCGGGGCATGCGCGATACCCGTCTGCCGATGCTGATCGCCGCCGCGAGCTACTGGCTGGTGGGCGCGCCGGCGGCCTGGGTGTTCGGTTTTCCGGCCGGGCTGGGGGCGCAGGGGGTCTGGCTCGGGCTGGTGCTGGGGCTGGGCACGGCGGCGGTGCTGCTGACGCTGCGGTTCTGGCGCCGCTCTGGCACGCCGGCCCATTCATGAGGCTTTGACCGGCGCGCGCAAGGCGCTACCCTCGCTCGCATGAAACCCCGCGCTGCGTTTTTCCTCCTCGCCTTGCTCGCGCTCGTGGCCTGCGTGCCGGAAGACGGCGGCACGCCGGGCGCCACCGCGCCGCAGTTGGTGCAGGCCGGCGCGAGCGGCCAGTGCACCGGTGCGCCGGTGTTCGAGGCGCCGCCGCTCAATGCCTGCGGCGGCGCCAGCACCCGGCTCGCCGTCGTCGGCGACGTGCTCCTGCACCTGCAATTGCAGCAGCTCGGCTACCGGATCGGCTTCGGCGCGATCTGGAGCCAGCCGGCGCGCTACCTGCGCGCCGCCGATATCGCCGTTGCCAATGTCGAAGGCCCCGTCGCCCCGGGGATCACCCGCGCGCGCGCCCAGGTGGCCGATCCGGGGCCGGTGATCGGCACCGAGGTCTACACCGGCTATCCGCAGTTCAACTACCACCCGGTGGTGCTGCGCGATCTGAAGGCGGCCGGGGTGGACATCGTCACAACGGCCAACAACCACGCGATGGATCGTGGCCCGGTGGGGGTGGACCTCACCCTCGCCGAGGCGCGCAAAGCGGGGCTGGTGCCGCTTGGCACGGTGGCGCGCGGGCAGGTGCGCGATTTCGTGCATCGGCGCAGTTCAGGCGCGGGCACGCTCAGCTTCATCGCCTGCAGCTTCTCGACCAACGGCATCGCCGACCCGCACCGCCAGGTGCTGCAATGCTACCGCGACAGGTCCACGCTTCTGGGCCTGGTGCGGCGCGAGGCGGCGGACCCTGCCGTCGCCGGGGTGATCGTGCTGCCGCATTGGGGGATCGAATATACCACCACGCCCGATGCGAGCCAGCGCGGCCTGGTGCGCGAGCTGGTGGCGGCGGGGGCGACGGCGGTGGTGGGCACGCATCCGCACGCGGTGCAGCCCTTCACGATCGAGACCGGGCCGGGCGGAATCAGGGTGCCGGTGGTCTATTCGACTGGAAATTTCGTCGCCACACAGGGTTTTGTGCCGTCGAAATACGAGGCGATGGCGCTGGTCGATCTGTGCCGGGGCGCGAACGGGCGGGCGGTGGCGGCGCGCGCCGGCTGGATCGCGATGCAGATGAGCTTGTCGTCGCGCGGCTACTGGGTCGACATCGCGCCGCGCGGCGCCGGCGGTGCGGCGGGGCAGGCGGAAGCGTTTCTGCGCAAGGTCGCGCCGGGGTTCTCGGCCCAGCCGGCGGCCTGCGGCGGGTAGCGCCGGGCGCGCCGCGCGGACCGCAGCCGGATCAGGTGCCGAACGACAGCGCCGCGCCTTTCACGTCCTGCGCCGCGCCGATCAGCACATCGGCGATGAAATCGAGCTCGGGGCGCTTCAGGCGCACCGGCAGGCGGGTATCGCAGGCGCGCATCAGCATCGCCTCGGTGATCGGCAGCGGCCCCGGCGCTTCGGGCAGGAACTCCCAGTTCCAGAAGGCGCGCGCATTGTCCTCGGACAGGCCAAACACCTGAACCCCCACGCCGCGCTCTTCGGCGATGGCCAGGAACAGCCGCACCTCGGCGTCGGACATCCCGACCAGGTTGAACTGGATCGAGTCCGGGGCGCGGGTTTCCGGCGCGAGCGGCGGCGGCACGTCGATCCAGGGCGAGGTGTTGAGCTGCGCGGCGAGGTGATCATGGTTGGCAAGCCCGTCGCGCACCCGCCGCTCCAGCTCGGGGATCTGCGGGCGCACGATCGCGGCCGACAGGTTCGACATCCGGGTGTTGTAGAGCGGCAGCTTGTTTTGCCAGCGGGCGAAGGCCTGCGCGAGTTCGGTCGAGTTCTGTCCCTGCGGCCCTTCGTGCTTTTTCCAGTTGTGCTCGTAGGCGCCGGACATGATCACCGCCCGGGCGATCACGTCGGCATCGTTGGAGACGAGAATGCCGCCCTCACCGGCGTTGAGCATCTTGTAGGACTGGAACGAAAACGCGCCGATCTTGCCGAGCGTGCCGATCTTGCGGCCGTGCCAGAGCGTGCCGAGGCTGTGCGCCGCATCCTCGATCACCGGCACGCCGCGCGCGTCGCAGAGCGCCATGATCGCATCCATGTCGGAGGTATGGCCGCGCATGTGGCTGATGATCACCGCGCCGATATCCTCTGTCAGCCGGGCCTCGAAATCGGCCATGTCGATCCGGTAGGTCGCGCCGACCTCGACCAGAACCGGCACGCAATCGGCATGGATCACGGCCGAGGGCACGGCGGCGAAGGTGAAGGCGGGGATCAGCACCCGGGCGTTGCGCGCCAGCCCCAGCGCCTTCAGCGCCAGAAACAGCGCCGACGAGCACGACGCCACGGCGAGCGCGTATTTCACCCCGAGAGCGGCGGCGAACTCCGCCTCAAGCAGCGCCACGGGGGCGTTTTGCGGTGCGGTATAGCGAAACAGATCGCCAGAAGCGAGCAGGCGATCAATCTCGGCGCGCGCGGCCTCGGGGATCGGCTCGGCGTCGTAGACATTCGGCGCGAGGGGCATGATCCGTTCCTTTGCGGGTTTTCCGAAACCTCTATTCGGGAAAACCGTAACAGGAATGTGACCCGCCGCGAAACGGATTTCACCCGGAAGGCGAGTGGCGGCGCGCGGTCGCCGCCGCCGGTCAGACGTTGAGCAGCAGGTGCTCGCGTTCCCAGGGGCTGATGACGCCGAGGAACTCCGCAAGTTCGGCGCGCTTGATCGCGAGGTAGACCCGGGCGAAATCGTCGCCGAGCAGATCGCGCATGCCCTGCGCCGCCTCGAACAGATCGAGCGCCGCGGCGAGATCGCGCGAGATGCCCTCGTCGCTGTTGTCGGCATAGGCGTCGCCGCGGAACTGCGCGCTGGGGCGCCGCTCCTCGACAAGGCCGAGGTAGCCTGCCGCCAGCGACGCGGCGATGGCGAGATAGGGGTTGGCGTCCATCCCCGCGAGCCGGTTTTCCACCCGCCGGCTTTCGGGCCCGGAGATCGGAATGCGGATGCCGGTGGTGCGGTTGTCGCGGCCCCATTCGAGGTTGATCGGCGCGGCGAAGTCGCGCACGTAGCGCCGGTAGGAGTTCACGTAGGGCGCAAGCAGCGCGATCACCGAGGGCAGGTGGTGCTGCATCCCGCCGATGAAGTGGAAAAAGGCATCGGTGTCGCCGCCTTGCGGGCCGGCGAAGATGTTGTGCCCGGTCTCGATATCGATGATCGAGTGGTGGATGTGCATCGCCGACCCGGGCTCGTCGCCGATCGGCTTGGCCATGAAGGTGGCGAAGCAATCGTGGCGCAGCGCCGCCTCGCGGATCAGCCGCTTGAAGAAAAACACCTCGTCGGCGAGCTTGATCGGGTCACCGTGGCGCAGGTTGATCTCGAGCTGGCCGGCGCCGCCCTCCTGGGTGATGCCGTCGATCTCGAAGCCCTGGGCCTCGGCGAAATCGTAGATATCGTCGATCACCGGGCCGAATTCATCGACCGCGGTCATCGAATAGGCCTGGCGCGCGGCGGCGGGGCGGCCCGAGCGGCCCATCATCGGTTCGATGCTCTTGGCCGGGTCGAGGTTGCGCGCGACGAGATAGAATTCCATCTCCGGCGCGACCACCGGCTCCCAGCCCTGCTTGCGGTAGAGATCGACCACGCGCTTGAGCACGTTGCGCGGCGCGAGCGGGATCGGCTTGCCGTTGCGGTCATAGGCGTCGTGGATCACTTGCAGGGTCCAGTCCGCGGTCCAGGGCGCGGCGGTGGCGGTCGACAGGTCGGGCTTCAGGATCATGTCGCGCTCGACGAAGCCGTCTTCCGCCGCCTCGTCGGGCCAGTCGCCGGTGATGGTCTGGAAGAAGATCGACTCGGGCAGGTGAAAATACTCCTGGCGTTCGAACTTGCCAGCCGGCATCGCCTTGCCGCGCGCGATCCCGGGCAGGTCGCCGATGATGCATTCCACCTCGTCGAGGCGGCGCCCTTCCAGATAGGCGCGGGCGCTCTCGGGCAACTTGTCGATCAATTGTTTCGCGGCCATCATTTGCCCCCTTTGCGGAAAAACGCGGCCATCCGGTCGGCCATCTTCATTTCGTCGGTCGGTTCGCTCAGCGCTTCGCGTGCATGCTCGATCAGCTCGGGCGGCACCGCTCCGCCCCGGTGGGTCATCAACCCGTCCAGGAAGGCGGCGCTGAATTCCGGGTGCGGTTGCACGCTGAGCACGTTCTTGCCGATCGCCATCGCGGCGTTCTTGCAGAACGGGTGCGTGGCGATCAGCTGCGCGCCCTCGGGCAGCGCCGTCACCTGGTCCTGGTGCCAGGCATTGAGCGCGAGTTTTTCGTCGCCGAAATCGTAAACCTGCCGCCCGACCGCCCAACCGCCGGAATATTTCTTCACCGTGCCGCCGAGCGCCTTGGCGATCAGCTGGTGGCCAAAGCAGATGCCGATCAGCGGCCGGCCCGAGGCGACGATATCGCGCACCAGCTGCTCCAGCGGCGCCAGCCAGTCGTGGTCTTCGTAGACCCCGTGGCGAGAGCCGGTGATCAGCCAGCCGTCGGCAGATTCGGGGCCGTCGGGAAAGACGTCGTCGACCACCGGCCAGGCCTCGAAATCGAAGTCATGGCCGGCGAGGAGCGCCTCGAACATGCCGGGATAGTCGCCCACCTCGGGGCGCATTGCGTCGGGGGAATGGCCGGTCTGCAGGATGCCGATCTTCATGGGTCACCAATTTGATCAAATTTCCGCGCTAACCTATCCGAGCCCCGTGAAGCCGGCAAGGGGGGGTCTTTGTGGTTTTGTTTTTCCGGAAATTTGGGGGGGGTGAGAGCCGCGTCCCCGTTGCCCTGGGCCTTAGCGCACCAGCCTGGGGCGCAGGCGCATCGGCCGGCGCGCTTCTTTCGGCAGGTGGCGGTTCAACCGCTTGCCGATCAGCCCGTAGACGCCGATCACCGAGAGCGTCAGCAGGATGAAATACATCGCCAGGATCGGGTAGGGCACGAACGGGTTGAAGGTCTTGTCGGCGAAGTAGTTGGCGTAATAGAGCGCGTCGCCGCGTTGTTGCCAGGCCGGGAAGCCGGAGAAGAACACCAGCGTGGTGGCGTGGAACAGAAAGATCGCCTCGTTGGTGTAACCGGGCCAGGCGAGGCGCAGCATGGTCGGAAAGGTGACCCGGCGGAACCGGTGCCAGCCGTCTAGCCCATAGGCGTCGGCGGCCTCCAGATCGCCCTTCGGAATCGACTTCAGCGCGCCGTGGAAGATCTCGGCGGTGTAGGCGGAGGTATTGAAAAACAGCACCACGGCGGCGCCGAGCCAGGCCGAGGTGAACGGGTTGAACACCGGGCTCACGCTCTTCAGCGCGACGAAGCTGAAGTAGGCGAAGAAGAACTGGATGAACAGCGGCGAGCCGCGGAAGAGGAAGATGAACCATTCCGAGGGCTTGCGAAAAATCCAGTGGCGCGAGCCCTTGCCCAGCGCCAGCGCGGTGGCAAGGACGAACCCCGCCGCCAGGGCGAGCACGCCGAAATAGACATTCCAGATCATCCCCGAGCCGATCAGGGTGAACTGCTGGCACAGGGTGAAATCGGTTTTCGGCAACAGCCGCGCGCCGAGCCCGAGCGAACGCAAACCGTAGTCGGCCATGGTCTGGACGCAGGCGCTCATGTGCCGGCCTTTCGCATCGCTTCGCCGGCGGCGGTGGCCTGGCCATGGCTGAGCCGGCGCATCACCCGCGCCAACACCTTTTCCGACACCCAGGTGAGCATCAGGTAAAACACGAGAAGTGCGCCGAAGTAATAGACCAGCCAGTTGCCGTGCGGGTAGGCGGTGAATTTGGGGGTCTTGGTGCCGCCGAGCTCGCGTGCCCAGTAGACGATATCTTCGACGCCGAGCAGAAACAGCAAGGGGGTGGCCTTGATCAGGATCATCCACAGGTTGCCAAGGCCGGGCAGGGCAAACACCCACATTTGCGGTACGAGGATGCGCCAGAAGGTCTGGCGGTGGCTCATGCCGTAGGCTTCGCCGGTTTCCATCTGCCCGCGCGGCACCGCTTTCATCGCGCCGAAGAGCACGTTCGCGGCAAAGGCGCCGAAGACGATCGCGAAAGTCAGCACGGCGAGAAAAAAGCCGTAGGTCTCATGCATCCATTGCGGGCTGGACGACAGCGGCAGCTTGGCCGCGTCGCAGACCACGAAATCGTTGCCCTGGCGGATCGCGTCGGGCCAGTCGGGGCACTTGGCCTTGTGGCGGACGTATTCGAACGCCTGGTCGAGGGCGATCACGAAGAACAGGAAAAAGGCGATGTCGGGCACGCCGCGCACCAGCGAGGTGTAGGCCTTGCCAAGGAGCGACAGCGGCGCGAAGCGCGACCGCGCGGCAGCGGCGCCGCCGAAACCGAACAGGAGCGCGGTCGGGGCGGTGATCGCCAGCAGCGCCGCGACCGTGCCGAACGAGGCATAGAACGCCATGTGCTTGCCGGTGGTGAGGTAACAGGCAAGCCACGACAGGCCGTCGAGCGTGGAGGGGTCGGCGCAGGTGGAAAACATCGCTTGGCCTTCAAGGGCGGGGGCGCGGGGCGGGGGCGGCCCCCCGCCATTTGGCGGAGGGCCGGGGAATGTCAGCTCAGAACGTGCTGGCCACTTCCCACTTTTCGATCAACGTGTTCAGCGAACCATCGTCTTTCATCGACGCGATCGCGGCGTCGAACTTCGCTTTCAGCTCGGTGTCGCTCTCGCGCAGGCCCATGCCCACGCCGCCACCGATCTGCTCCTTGCGCTCGAGCATCACGAGGTCGGCTTCGGCGTCGGCGACCGGGGCGAGGAAGGAGCAATCGGCCAGCACCGCGTCGGCTTCACCCGAACGGACGGCGGCAATGCTTTCCTCGGGCGTCGCGAACTCGACCAGCGTGGCGCCGTTCTCGGCCACGAAGGCGGCCTGGATCGTCGAGGTCTGGGCTGCGACGACGCCACCGTCGACATCGACGCCGTCCGACAGCGCGACGTAGCACGACGGATCGGGCGGCGTGTATTCTTGCGTGAAGTCAATCACTTCATCGCGCTCGGCGGTGATCGACATGCCGGCGATGATGGTGTCGTAGTTACCCGAGACGAGGTTCGGGATGATCGAATCCCACTCGTTCGTCACCCATTCGCAGGTGAGCGCGGCGCGCTTGCACAGCTCGTCGCCCAGATCGCGTTCGAATCCGGCCACATCGCCGTTGTCGTCGATGAAGTTCCACGGTGCATAGGCGCCCTCGGTGCCCATGCGCACCACGCTGCCGTGGCTTTCGGCCATCGCAACGCCGGCGGTGAGCGCCAGGGCCGCGGTGGTCAGGATCAGCTTGTTCATATGGTCGTCTCCGTTGTCAGATTTCAGGTGTGAGCGGTGGCAGAGAGAAACTGCTGCAACCGTTCGGTTTGCGGGTTGGCGAAGACCGCCTCGGGCGGGCCTTCTTCCTCGATCTTCCCGAGATGCAGGAAGACCACGTGATCTGCCACATCCGCCGCCAGGCGCATGTCGTGGGTCACGATAACCATGGTGCGGCCCTCGGCCGCGAGATCCTTGATCACCTTCACCACCTCCTGTTCGAGCTCGGGATCGAGCGCCGAGGTGGGTTCGTCGAACAACAGCGCGCGCGGCTCCATGCAGAGCGCGCGGGCGATCGCGGCGCGCTGCTGCTGGCCGCCCGAAAGCTGCGCCGGCCAGGCGTCGGCCTTGTCGCCGATACCGACCTTGTCGAGGTAGGCGCGGGCCATTGCCTCGACCTCTGCGCGGTCGCGCCGGAGCACCGTCACCGGCGCCTCCATCACGTTTTCGAGGATCGTCATGTGGGCCCAGAGATTGAACTGCTGAAACACCATCGACAGGTTGGTGCGGATCCGCGTCACCTGGGCGCGGTCGGCCGGGTGGCGGCCCTGGCCATGGCCCCGCCAGGTGATCGGCTCGCCTTCGAACACGATCTCGCCCTGCTGGCTGTCTTCGAGCAGGTTGGCGCAGCGCAGGAGGGTGGACTTGCCCGACCCCGACGAGCCGATCAGCGCCACCACATGGCCGCGTGGCGCCACCATGTCGACACCCTTCAAGACCTCCAGCTCGCCGAAGGCCTTGTGCAGATTACGAATCTCGATGACGGGCGGGTTTTTGTCAGTCACGTTCTCGTCAGCCGGTTGTTCCGGGGAGTGAGTAGGGCGTAATTCGATCGGGATTGCAACGGTTGAATAACCGGTGCGGCGAAAGCCCCCGCGCGAGCTACGGCTTAGGCGCCGCCTTGGCCCGGTTCTGCCGGTCCATCTGCCATTTTCCGGGCAGCATGAACCAGAAAGTGAGCAGGAAGAAAACCGCCTCGAAGCACCGGCTCGAGCCCTGCGCGCCCCGGCCCTTGCAGCGCGCCAGAACCGCGTCGAAGGTATTGCCGAGCAGATTGCCGAAAAAGATCATGCGGATCGCCATCATCACGTGCCAGGCGGTCGTTTCGCCATAGGCATCGACCACGCGCTGCCACATCGCGGGTTCGGGGTGGCGGTCGGTCTCGGCATAGTGCTGGGCAAAGAGCAATGCCGGCAGGGTGTGTTCATCGGCTTCGGCCTGGAACTGCAGGTTGAAGGTATCGAGGACCTCCTGCTCGCTCATGCCAGATTTTACCGCCTGGTTGGCGTGGAACCAGGTGCAATAGGTGCAGCCGTTGACGCCGGTCACGACCATCATCGTCTTTTCGATGAAGGTCTTTCCCAGCGCCTTGTCGCGCATCGTGCCGACGATCGAGGGCAGGTGCGCGATGAGGAAGCCGAGATCGGAAAAGAAGATTTTCGCGGTGAAGATCTTGCGGTCGAATGTCTGTGCCATCTCGCAGTCCTTGATCCGTCGTCCAAGGGCTGCTCGCCGGATTGCGGCGCGCAGCAGCGGGAAACGCACGGTGCATGATCAAACGTGGACGACGCGCCGCGGCAATCAAGGCTTTCGCTAAAATGCCGCAGGGAAGATGCGGTCAGGTGCCCTGGGCGCGCCGGCGCGCGAGGTTCGAATCGCGGTCGTTCACCCCGAGCAGGTTGGCCACCAGCCGCATCAGGGCGTCTTCCTCGTCGGCCCGCGCGCCATCGGCCAGCACCACCGACCAGGCGCTCTCGACTACCCGGCGCCGGTCTTCATAGGGCACCGCCGCCTTGATCGCTTGAGTAAAGCGCACCGTGTCGGGGGCTTCGGCCTCCAGCGCCTCGGCCTCGTGGCGCAGCGCCGTAGCTTCGGCCTGGCTCAGCGCGAAGCGCGCGGCGGCGATCTGCTCGATCGCGTCGATCTCGGCGCGGGCATAGTCGTTGTCCGACCGGGCGAGGCGCACGAGCAGGGCGGTCAGGGCGAGGCGGGCGTCTTCGTCGGCCAATGCCTGGGGCTCGGGGGCGAAGAGGGATTTGAGCAAACGATCGAACATGACGCTGATATAGACGCCTCTGCGCCCGGTGCCAATCACGGCTGCGTGTCAACCGCCCGGCTGCGCCCCGTCATAGCCCTCGATCACGATGATCTCGCCGCTCGAGGCCGGCAGGCGCAGCGCCTTCGCGGCGGCGTATTCGGGGCTGTGGTAACAATCGAGCGCGGCCTGGTAGGAGGGGAACTCGATCACCACGTTGCGCGCCCGCGCCGCGCCCTCGGGGCTTTCGAACGCGCCGCCGCGCACCAGGAAGCGTGCGCCGAACCTGGCGAAAGCGGCGGCATTCGCGGCCACGTAGGCCTTGTAGGCGTCGTCGTCGTGCACATCGACGCGGCCGATCCAGTAGCCCTTGGTCATGGATTTCCTCCATGGCGGGTGGCGGCATCCGCGGCGTCGCCGGCGGTGATGCCGAGCGCGCTGGCCATTTCTGCGAGAAAGGCTTCCTCCTCCGGGCGCAGGGTGCGGTCGGCAAGGCCCACGTCCCACAGCGCGTCGAACAGCGTGGCGCGGTCTTCGTAGGGGGTATGGGCCTGCACCTCGGCGATAAACGCAGCGGTGTCGGGGGCGGCGGCCTCGATCCGCTCGGCATCGGCGCGCAGCCGGGCCGCCTCGACCGGGTTCAACCCATGCGCCCGGGCGAGGATCGAGTCGATCGTGGCGATCTCTTCGAAGGCGTAGTGGGCATCGGCCTTGGCAAGCCGCACCATCAGCGCGGTCACCGCGAGGCGGACGTCGAGGGGCGGCAGCGGCGCCTTGGGCGAGCCCCCCTTGAGGCGGGCGATCAGGGCGTTGAACATTGGAATATCCCGGGTTTTTCACAAAAGCCTAGGCCGGGCCGGGGCAGCGCGCAAGCCTGCGCCGCCGTGGTTGCGGCGGGTGGGCCGGTCGATTCGCTCCGGCGGGGCTTCCCTCCGCCGGGCGGGCGGCTAAGTTGGGCGCAGCCGCATGAAGGACCGCATCCATGAAAATCGCCGCCGCCTGCTACCCGATCGACTGGATGGAGGGGATCGGCTGCTACGCCGACAAGCTCGGGGCCTGGGTGGCCGAGGCGGCGGGGCAGGGGGCCCAGCTGCTGGTGTTTCCCGAATACGCGGCGATGGAGCTGGCGGCGCTGGAGGGGCGCGCCGTGGCGGGCGATCTCGCCGCTTCGCTGCGCGCGGTGAGCGAGCGGATGCCGGAAATCTGGGATCTGCACGCCCGCCTCGCCGCCGACCACGGGGTGCATATCCTGGCCGGCTCCGGTCCGGTGTTCGAGGGGCCGGCCCCTGTGAACCGGGCGATGTTCTTCACCCCCGATGGCCGCCGCCAGCCGCATGACAAACAGATCATGACGCGCTGGGAGCGCGACCTTCTTGGCGCCGTGCCGGGCGCGCCGCTTACGCTGATGCAAACCGCTTTGGGCAAGATCGGCGTGCTGGTCTGCTATGACGCCGAGTTTCCCCTGCTCGCCCGCGCGCTGGTCGAGGCCGGGGCGCAGGTGCTGCTGGTGCCGTCGCAGACCGAGGCCGAGGAGGGCTGGAACCGGGTGCGCATCGGCGCGATGGCGCGTGCGCTCGAGGGGCAATGCGTGGTGGTGCAATCGCCGACGCAAGGCGCGGCGCCGTGGTCGCCGGTGCTCGATGAAAACTTCGGCGCGGCGGGGATCTATGGCCCGCCCGACAAAGGGTTTCCGCCCACCGGCGTGCTGGCGCAGGGCGAGGTCAACACGCCCGGCTGGGTGATGGCCGAGGTCGACCTCGCGGCGGTGCGCGCGGCACGCGACGACGGCAACGTCTTGCTCACCCGGCACTGGGGCGAACAGCCGGGCCGCGTCAAATCCGTCCATACCGTCACCCTCACCTGATTAGCGCTTGAAAATCTGGGGCATTGGGGCCATTTAAAGGGCGCCCGCACCAGAGGCGGGCGATCAACAATGGAGTGACCATGGCCAAGGAAGAACTGCTCGAATTCCCCGGTGTCGTGAAGGAACTCCTGCCGAATGCGACATTCCTGGTCGAGCTGGAAAACGGCCATACGATCATCGCTCACACGGCAGGCAAGATGCGCAAGAACCGCATCCGGGTTCTCGCAGGCGACCGGGTTCAGGTGGAAATGACCCCCTACGATCTGACCAAGGGTCGGATCAACTTCCGCTTCAAGTAACGTGGGCGAAAGCCCCCGCCTTATTCTCGGCTCCGGCTCGCCTCGGCGGGCCGAGCTGCTTTTGACGCTCGGCATTACCCCCGATGCGGTGCGCCCGCCCGAGATCGACGAGACGCCCGCGACGGGCGAGGTCCCCTTGCACTATTGCCGCCGGATCGCCGCCGAGAAGGCCGCCGCGATGAACGTGGCGGACGGCGAGGTGGTGCTCTGCGCCGATACCACTGTAGCGCTGGGCCGGCGCATCCTGGGCAAGCCCGCCGATGCCGGCGAGGCGGCGGCGTTTCTGCGCCTTTTGTCGGGGCGGCGCCACAAGGTGATCACCTCGGTCGTGGTGCGCAATGACAGCGCGACCTGGGCGCGCGACGTGGTGACGGATGTGAAGATGAAACGGCTCTCAAGCGAAGAGGTGGCGGCCTATATCGCCAGTGGAGACTGGCACGGCAAGGCCGGGGCCTATGCGATCCAGGGGCCTGCGGGCGCCTTCATCCCGTGGATCCAGGGCAGCTATTCCGCAGTGATGGGCCTGCCGGTGGCCGAGACGGCGGCGCTGTTGCAGGCGGCAGGCTACCCGGTGCGCGAGGGCTGGGCATGAAGGGCACGGTGATCGCTCTTGATATGGTCGCGGGGCGCAAGGCCGCCGCGCGGCTGGTCGACGGGGTGCTGGACGATCTTCTGATCGACCCGGTGGGCGCCGCGCCGCGCCCCGGCGCGATCTACCGCGCGATCTGCGACCGGCCGGTGAAAGGGCAGGGCGGCATGTTTGTGCGTCTGCCCGAGGGCGGCACGGGGTTCCTGCGCGGCGCGCGGGGGCTGGTGCCCGGCCAGGCGCTGCTGGTGCAGGTGACCGGCTGGGCCGAAGACGGCAAGGCCACGCCGGTGACCGAACGGGTGCTGTTCAAATCGCGCTACGCCATCGTCACGCCCGAGGCGCCGGGGATCAACGTCTCGCGCCGGATCCGCGATGACGAGGCCCGGGTGCGGCTGTTGGAGATCGCCCATGAGGTGATGGGGGAGGCGGGTGCGACCGGGTTGATCCTGCGCTCCGAAGCGGCCGATGGCGGTGACGACGCGGTGGCAGGTGACATCGAAGCGATGCGCGACCTGGCCGCCGCCGTGCTGGCTGACGCGCAGGGCAGCACGCCCGAGCTGCTGGTCGACGGCCCCGATGCGCACGAGCTCGCCTGGCGCGACTGGCCCGTGCCCGCGCTTCTGGCCGATACCCCCGGCAGCTTTGCGACGCATGGCGTGGATGAGATGATTTCTGCTATGCGCGGGCCGAAAGTGCCACTTTCCGGCGGTGCGCTTGCCTATATCGAACAAACCCGCGCGCTGGTGGCTGTTGACGTGAACACTGGCGGCGACACCTCGCCGGCGGCCGGGTTGAAGGCCAACATCGCGCTCGCCCGCGACCTGCCGCGCCAGCTGCGTTGCCGGGGCCTTGGCGGCCAGATCACACTGGACTTCGCGCCGATGCCGAAGAAAGACCGCCGGGGCCTCGAAAGCGCGCTCAAGGCCGCGTTCCGCGCCGACCCGGTGGAAACCGTGCTCGCCGGCTGGACACCGCTCGGTCATTTCGAACTGCAGCGCAAGCGCGCGCGCCAACCGCTCTCGGAGGCGCTGGCATGAGCTGCCCGATCTGCGGCAAACCGCCGGCGGACGCCTACCGCCCGTTCTGCTCGAAACGCTGCGCCGATGTCGACCTGGGGCGCTGGCTGAAGGGGGGATACGCGATTCCGGCCGAGGCGCCCGAAGAGATCGAGGAAGCGGCGGATGAGCTCGCCCGCGAGGCCCAGAAGCCGCATTGATTTTCGGGCAATTTCCCTCTGGACACAGCCCGGCCACCCGACTAGAAAGCCGCGACCCGAACGAGAAGTCGTTCCCCGTGCCCGGGTAGCTCAGGGGTAGAGCAGTGGATTGAAAATCCTCGTGTCGGTGGTTCGATTCCGCCCCCGGGCACCATATTTACCAAATTAAAACAATGCCTTGCGCGGCTCGTCTCTCAGCCATTCCTGTGTGGTTTTCGGCTTGGGTAGCACTGGGGTATCATTTTCGCCCTTGAGCGCGACAGGGGCATGTTCTCATATGTGACTGCCCCCTGCGGCCGGTGCGAATTTCATATGGATAACAGAATGCTGGAATTTGAGGTGAACGAATTTTCAGAAAACGGAGCTAATCCCCAAGTTCTAAATTCGTTGCTTCAGCGTTGTATGGATGATGGCGGAACCAAAGCGGTGATCTATGTCAGTCGTCTTTTCGAGGATGACTACGGCGGGATGACCTACAAGTGGGAACTGAAAGAGCCCGCAGGGTTTGCGTTACTCTATTGGCAGCAAGCCGGAATAGACGAACTAGCTCGAGCCGCCGCGCAAAGTCCGAGATCCTCAAACACCAACATAGCTTTCGATATCTTGTCATCTGCAGCTTCAGGTGAATTTTCAACATAGCTTTCTGGTCATTGGTGGGGACCTGACCGCCCAAAACCGCTTCATCCAATGTGATCGGCAGGGTGATGTGAATGTCATCGCCGTCGCGGCGGAACAGTTTGTGCGGGCGAACATGTAAGGTGACCAGCGTATCGCCACGCGGACCGCCGCCGAACCCTTCGCCGCCTTTGCCGCGCAGACGAATGGTCTGACCGTTTGCCGTGCCCTCGGGGATCGTGATCTCCAGTGGCTCACCCGTGGGCAGAGCGAAGTGACATACCGATCTACGAAGCCCTCTGCACATCGTCCTACCTGCTGGATGACGGAAAATGGCTGCGGATAGCGCACCAGCAAACCCCTGCACTCTGAGATGCCCGGGTCAGTTGAATAGGGCCTTCGGACCCTGGCTGAAAAGGGATGCACCGGTGAAGGAACCGGCGCATTCGGTCGATGCTGTGAATATATTGGGCAGCAGTCTGTTTCGGGCAAGACTTCAGAAGTTTGCCGTTCGGAACCACCGCATCCCCCAGTTCGACAACATCAAGAGCCGCCGACGGGGAATAGTTCCAGGGGTTTACTGCGTCGTTGGACGGAATAGGCCCCGGATGTCCTCTCAATAGCCCGCGCTATTTCCAATACTTCCGGACCGATATTGAGACGATGATCCCCAGTTGCTTTTTGGGCAGATCAGCTGGTCTTGGTCCGGCTGCGCCGAGGTGTTTTCTGCGGTGCCTTGGTGGTGTTAACGCTTGTTGCCTCAACTGCGGCCTTGTCGAGCCGAAGTTGCCGGAGAAGGGCGGTCTTGTTCGTCCGCAGCGCCGCTTCCCCAGCGGTGATCGCCCGTGCGCTTGAATCTGTCAGATCGGCCCGCGTTGCCGCTTTTGTGCGGCCGGGTGTGAACAGGTTGTGCCTGGAGATGGCATGTTTCATCGACGAATATCCTCTTGGTTCCCGAAGTGTAAAAAGCCGGACGTGGGCCCGGCTTTCCTTGCAAAGTGTCTGGCGGGAGACGCCAGGGGACCCGGAACGAAAGGTTCAGGAAACCTGTAGATCTTCCGTAGCGTTTTTGCCCGAGCGCGGGTCAACAGCGATGTTGAAGCTGAGCTTTTGACCCTCACTGATCGTCTGCAGGCCGGCACGTTCGACGGCCGTCGCGTGTACGAATACATCAGGCGCGCCGTCATCCGGGGCGATGAAGCCGAAGCCTTTGGCGGGATTGAAGAATTTAACGGTTCCATTGGTCATGACGATTTCCTTTCAATCAGTCACATTTCGTGCCCGGCCACACGGCTGTGCGGCAGGTGGAAGCAATCGCATCTGGAAGAGGAAGATCGTCGAAAGCGCACGCGGCGCAGAAAACTGAAGTTCGAAAACGAGAACGATAATTTCTAGGTGGGGGCGCAGACGCGTCGGCACAAGCCCCGGCGTCTGCGCACGCTCGAGACCTGCCGTCAAATGTCCACCGAGATCGCCGGAACCGGCGCCATTCGGCCGCGAGGGTGCCAAACAGCTCCGGTGCGGTTGGCTCGGGCGGACGGTTTCATTCTCAGGGCTTGTAGTCAGGGCTTGTAGGCTGGGCCCGGAGGCCCCACTTTAGGAGTAAGTCCAACGGGCCCGGCGTCGAGAAATCTCCGCCCGGTTCGATTGGGACGATATCCCGAAATCGCCAGCATCCCCTTTGGGGGAGGTTCGATCGCGGGCTGCGATCTCCATCCACCTGTCCCGACAAGACAAGAATGGACCGCAAACCCAACCCGCGCTGAAAGGCCCGGACAACTAAAGGATGTTCTCATGGCTAATGAAAGAAAACGCGGTAATCGCGAAGTGAAAAAGCCCAAACAGGTAAAGGCCGCACCCGCGCCCGATACGCTGTTCGAAAAGGGTTTGAAGATCGGGGCTCCTCTGCAAAAAAAGAAGAAGGTTTGACGCTGGTTCGGCCGGCTACCCGCCACGCGCTTCATCGTGATCGTAACGGTGGATCGTGAGCATGAGTCTTGATCCTCTCGGCACCTACGACCGCGCTCTGTCGTTTCTAAGACCGGGGCGGGGCCCGCCTTGGTCCGATCCCTCACCTGTGCGCGCGGAGCTTTTGAGTGCCGAGCGGCTGGAACAGCATGCCATTGCCTTGGCCGCCGCGCAGGGCATCACCTCCAAACCTCTCCGGGTGCCGCCGCTCAGGCGGCGCCTGGATGAAAACGCCAAGGCTCTGCTTGCCGCCTATCGTGCGGGCGCGCGCGAGATTGCCGAGGGGCGCGAGGAGGTTCCCGCTGCCGAGTGGCTGCTGGACAACTACCATCTGATCGAGGCACAGATCCGTGAAATCCGCACCGATCTGCCCGACGGGTATTACCGGCTGCTGCCAAAGCTCGAAAGCGGGCCGTTCACAGGCTACCCGCGTGTGTTTGGCATAGCTTGGGCCTTCATCGCCCATACCGACAGCCATTTCGACCCGGAAATCCTTTGCCGGTTCCTGGTCGCCTATCAGACTGTCCAGCCGCTTACGATCGGCGAGCTTTGGGCGGTCGCCATCACGCTCAGAATCGTTCTGGTCGAGAATCTTCGCCGGTTGACGGATCAGATCACACAAGGACGCGCCCTGCGCCTCGATGCCGACCGGTTTGCAGACCTTCTTTCGGTGTCCGGGCAGGCCCACACGGCGCTGATGCAAGATATTGAAAGCCGCGCGGCAGGCCCATTGTCCGAGCAATTTGCAGCCCAACTCGCCAAGCGGCTGCGCGACCGCGATCCCCGAACCAACCCCGTGCTCGGATGGCTCGAGGAACGTCTGGCCACCCAGGGTGCATCTATCGATTCCATCGTGCGGCAGGCCCAGGAACGACTGGGTGCGTCGAATGTCACCTTGCGCAACATCATCACCGCGATGCGCCAAATCTCCGCGACCGACTGGGCCGATCTGTTTGAAAGCGTCAGCCTTGTCGAGGCGGGTTTGCGCGCTCATCCGGGCTATGGTGCGATGGATTTCCCCAGCCGCAACCTCTATCGCAGTGCCGTCGAGGACCTGGCGCGCGCATGTGCGCTGACTGAAACCGAGGTCGTGATGCGGGCGCTCGAACAGGCGCGCACCTGCGCCACCGGCGCATGTGCCGACCCAGGCTGGTACCTGATTGCCGCCGGTCGCTTCGCGTTCGAGCGGCGAATCGGCTATCGCGCGCCTCTGCGCCAGACGTTTCGCCGGTGGGGAATTGGCGCCGGGCTGCGTGGCTACCTGGGCGCGATCGCCCTTGTGACGGCGCTGTTTGCCATGGTGTCGGCCTGGGCGCTTTCGGCGAGTGGCGAGGCCATGTTTTTGCCTTGGATTCTGGCAATGTTATTGCCGCTCGGAGCAGTGGCCGTGGCGTTGGTTGATCGAGTAGTTCTCGGCGTTACAGGAGCGGCCATCCTGCCGGGCCTCGATCTGCGCGACGGTGTGCCCTCGCACCTGCGGACTGTCGTTGCCGTGCCGCTCCTGTTGACCGGAGCCGATGATTTGCGCGAACAGATCGCGGCCTTGGAAGTTCACCATCTCTCCGGTGCCGGGGGTGATCTGACGTTCCTGTTGTTGACCGACGGGATGGATGCCCCCGGCGCTGCTATGCCGGGGGACGACGCCCTGCTTGCCATCGCCGCCGAGGAGATCGCGGCCCTGAACCGCCGCTATTTGCCGGGCCCGGCCGGGCCGCGCTTCCTGCATTTCCATCGCCCCCGGCACTACAACCCGGCTGAGGGTGTCTGGATGGGGTGGGAGCGCAAACGCGGCAAGCTGCATGCGCTGAACCGCCTGTTGCGTGGCGCTGACGATACTGGCTTCGTCATGTCGAACGGCGAGGCGCTGACCGTGCCGCGTGATGTGCGCTATGTCATCACACTGGATGCCGACACGCGGATGCCGCGCGACACGGCGGCGCGGCTGATCGGCAAGATTGCACACCCCCTGAACTGCCCCGTCGTTGATGCCGGGCTGGGCCAGGTCACGTCCGGCTACGGCATTCTTCAGCCGCGGGTAATGCCCGCGCTCGAGGCGGCGCATCCGGCGACGCTGTTTCAGAAGGCAACGTCCGGCCCCGGCGGCATGGACCCCTACGCCGCAGCGGTCTCGGATGTTTGGCAGGACCTGTTTGGCGAGGGTTCGTTCACCGGCAAGGGGATCTATGATGTCGATGCCTTTGAGGCGGCGATGCGGGGCAGGATTCCAGACAACAGCCTGCTCAGTCACGACCTGCTGGAAGGGGTGTTTGCCCGCGCGGGCCTCGCCTCGGATGTCGAGCTGGTCGAGGCCTTCCCGAACCGCCATGATGTTGCCGTGCGCCGCCAGCACCGCTGGACGCGGGGCGACTGGCAATTGTTACGCTGGCTCTTCGCGTCCGGCACACCCGTTCTGGGGCGGGTCAAGATCGCCGACACGCTGCTGCGCTCTCTCGTCGCGCCGGCCACCTTCCTGGCGATCGCGCTTGGCTGGCTCCTGCCCGGACATCAGGCGTGGGTGGCAACCGGTCTTGTCGTTCTGGCAATGGTCTTTCCGCTCCTGCTGCCGGTTGCGCTCGGAGTGATCCCGGCGCGGGCGGGGCTGGATATGGCCAGCCAACTTCGCCAATGGATGGGCGATATGGGGATGGGGCTGGTGCGCGGCGGACTTGCGGTCGCGTTCCTGGCCGATACCGCCTGGCGGATGGGCGATGCGATCGTGCGAACCTTGTGGCGTTTGCTCGTCACGAAACGGCACCTACTGGAATGGACGACGGCGGCGCAATCCGCTGGCGGCCTGCGCCCTGGAGTATGGGGCGCCGCGCGCGGCATGGCTGGCGGCGTGGCTCTGGGCACCGTCGCGGCGGTCAGTGCCGCTCTCATCGCGCCGCTTTCCCTGCCGCTTATCCTTCCCTTTGCGGCACTGTATGCCTTCGCGCCTGCGATTGCTGTTCTTGTCAGCCGACCGCTGCGCCATGCGCGGGCCGACCCGCTCTTGCCGGATGAGGTTCAGGACCTGCGCCTCACGGCACGCGCGACGTGGCGCTACTTCGAGGCCTTCGCGACGGGGGCGCACAGCCATCTGCCTCCTGATAACCACCAGGAAATCCCAAGCCCCCTGACCGCACCGCGAACGTCGCCCACCAATATGGGGGTATACCTGTTGTCTTGCGTCGCCGCACGCGACTTCGGCTGGATCGGACGGCGCGCGTTGGTCGAGCGGCTGGAGGCAACGCTGACCACGATGCAGGCCCTGAAAAAACACCGGGGCCATTTCTACAATTGGTACGCAACCGAAGACGGCAAGGTGCTGGAGCCGCGTTATGTTTCGTCGGTCGACAGCGGCAACCTTGCCGGGCACCTGATCGCGCTTGCCAATGCCTGCGAGGATTGGGCCAAGCACCCCGGACCCGCTGTGGACCGCGCCGGGACAATCGATGCGCTGCACCTGGCGCGGGTTGCAATAGGGGCGGATACGCCAGATATGCGCGCCCTACTGGACGAGATCGAAGGCCTGATTGCCGCCCCCGCAACGGGCGATGCGGGCTGGCCCACGGCTGCGCGTCTTGCCGTGAAGGCGCACGCGGGCGTGCCGCTTGGTGACGCGAACGAGGACCTGCGGTTCTGGCTGGGCGCTTTGCACGACGCGTGCCAGCCCGAGATCACACCCAGAACCGCGCGCGATGGGGCCGGCGATGATCTGCCAGCGCGGTTTGCGGCGATCGGGGCGCAGGCGCGTGCCATGGCGCTGGCGATGGATTTTGTCTTCCTGTTCGACCCCGACAGAAAGCTTCTTTCCATCGGCTGGTCAGAAACCGAAAACGCTATCGATCCGGGCTGCTATGACCTGCTGGCCTCCGAAGCGCGGCTTGCGAGTTTCTTTGCCATTGCCAAAGGCAATATCCCGGCGCGCCACTGGTTTCAGCTCGGCCGCGAGGCGGCGCCGATGTCCGGTGGGGCGGCGCTGATCTCGTGGTCCGGGTCGATGTTCGAATACCTGATGCCCGCATTGGTCATGGAAGAACCCGCGGGCAGCCTGCTCGAGCGCACCAACCGACAGGTGGTCGTGCGGCAGCAGAGCTACGCACGTCAGCGCGGTGTGCCGTGGGGTATTTCGGAATCCGCATTCAACGCCCGCGATCTCAGCATGAACTACCAGTATTCCAACTTCGGCGTGCCCGGATTGGGGCTGAAGCGGGGACTGGCGACAGACCTGGTGGTCGCGCCCTATGCAACGGGGTTGGCGGCGATGTTCGATCCGCGCGCGGCGCACGACAACTACGAGGCTCTCGCCACCCTTGGCGCACGCGGGCGTTTCGGCTTCTACGAAGCGCTGGACTTCACCCCGACGCGGATACCCGACGGCGAGACGGTCGCGGTTGTTCACAGCTATATGGCCCATCACCAGGGCATGACCATCGTAGCGATCGCGAATGTGCTGCACGACGGGCGGATGCGGGCGCGGTTCCATGACGAGCCGATGATCCGTGCCGCCGAACTCTTGCTGCAAGAGCGCATCCCCCGCGATATCCCCGCCGTCGCACCCCGGCCCGAATCCCGCATGGCGCCCGACGGCGCGTCGCCGGCGTCGATGCAACGCATGGTTCACATCGAGGGCCCGCCGCAGGGGCCGCCGGTTACCCATATCCTGTCGAATGGGACCTATTCGCTCATGCTCACCGCGCGTGGTGCCGGCTACAGTCGTTGGGGCGCAATCGCCGTAACCCGCTGGCAGCCCGACCCGACGCGCGAGACCGGCGGCATCCAGATCTGGATGCGCGACCTGCGCCATGGGCGTGTGCACCCGCTTGCCGGCGGGGTGGGCGCGGATCGTAGCGACGTGCAGTTCTTCGAAGATCGCGCCACGTTCTCGCGCCAGGACGGCACGCTGTCCACAAAGATGGATGTGTTGGTCTCGGGCGAGGACAACGCCGAAGTGCGCAGCATTTCGATCGCCTCCACGTCGCGCCGCCCGCACGAAGTTGAACTGACCTCCTGCGCCGAGCTTGTTCTGACCACGCCCGCGGCCGACGCGGCGCATCCGGCCTTTGCGAAGATGTTCGTTCAGACTGAATACCTGCCGGAGTTTGGGGCCCTGATCGCCACGCGCAGGCTTCGCACCCCCGACGAGCCTGCCGTCTGGGTCGCACATTTCATGGTGGTCGAGGGGCAGGCCTCGGCGGTCATGGAATACGAGACCGACCGCGCCGCCTTCATCGGACGCGACAATGACATGACAACCGCCAGCGCGATCACCGGTGGGGCGGCGCTTTCGGGCGGCTTGGGCACCGTGCTCGATCCGATCCTGGCGCTGCGCCAGAGGGTCCGGATCGCGCCGGGGGGAACGGCCAGGCTCGCGTTCTGGACCGTGGTTGCCGCGACGCGCGACGAGTTGCTCGACCTTGTGGATCGACATCACGACCGCAATGCCTGCGATCGGGCCAAAACACTGGCCTGGACGCAGGCGCAGGTGCAAATGCGCCATCTGGGCACAACTGCCGTTCAAGCTGCGGTGTTCCAACGGTTGACCGCACCGATCCTCTATCCCGATGCGCGGTTCAGGGCCGCGCCCGGCAAGATGATGCAGGGTGCCGGCAAGCAATCGGCGCTGTGGCCGCTTGGTATTTCAGGCGATCTGCCGATTGTCGTGCTGCGGATCGACGACCGGGCCGACATCGCGCGGGTGCATGACCTTCTGCTGGTTCAGGAATACTGGAGCATGAAGCAGCTGGCGGTGGATCTGGTGATCCTGAACGAACACCCCGCCTCTTACGTTCAGGGGCTGCAAGCGGGGATCGAGGCCGCCCTGCGCTCCAGCCGTGCCCGGGCCACGGATCCTGTCGCAGGGGTCGGGCGGGTCTTCGCCTTGCGCGCCGATCTCATGGCGCCGGCGGCCTGCGCGCTTTTGATCGCGGCGGCGCGTCTCGTGATCGTAGCACGGCGCGGCACGCTTGGCGAACAGGTGGCCAAGATCCTGTCTGGTGGCGTCGGCGCTGCCACGATGTCCGGGCCGGCCGCGATCCACCAAGAGCCGGTGCGCGCGGCTGATATCGCCGTGGCCGCACCTGTGCCAGAGCTTGAGCTGTTCAACGGTACCGGCGGCTTCGACCGCGACGGCCGGGAATACGTCACCGTGCTGGAATCCGGCGCTTCCACGCCCATGCCCTGAGTGAACGTCATTGCCAACGATGGCTTCGGGTTTCAGGTTTCCGCCACCGGCAGTGCCAGCACCTGGGCCGAGAACAGCCGTGAGAACCGCCTGACGCCGTGGTCGAACGATCCGGTCAGCGACCCGGTGGGCGAGGCGTTCTATATTCGCGACGAGGCGACGGGAGAGGTGTTTTCGCCCACAGCCCGTCCCCTGCGGCAAAACGGCCGCCACGTGGCACGCCATGGGTTTGGCTACAGCCGGTTCCAGCACGAGGCCGGCAGCATCGCGCTGGAGCTGTTGCAGTTCGTGCCGTTGAGCGATCCGGTGAAAATCTCGCGCCTCACCCTGCACAGCCGTTCAGCGCGTCCCCGCCGCCTGACGATCGCCGCATATGCCGAACTGGTGATGGGCCCTTCGCGCGAAGCGACAGCCCCGTTCGTGATCAGCACCCTTGACACGAAAACCGGCGCGGTTTTCGCTCAAAACCCCTGGAACATCGCTTTTCCCGACCGTGTGGCCTTTGCCGACATGGCCGGCGAACAGACGTCTGTCAGTGCCGACCGAACCGCGTTTCTCGGGCAGGGGGGAGACCTGTCGGCGCCGCTGGCTCTGGCCTCGGCTGAGATGTTGCCAGGGACTTTCGGCGCCGGGCTCGATCCCTGCTTTGCGCTGGCGCGAACCGTGGATCTGGCCCCCGGGGCCAGCATCACGATCACGCATTTTCTGGGGCAGACGGGGTCTGCGGAGACCGCGCACGACCTAATCGGGCGGCTTCGCAGCAGCGATCTCGACGCGGTTTTCGCCGAGGTCGAGGCGCATTGGAACGCCGTTCTTGGAACCGTCCAGATTGAAACCCCGGATCGCGCCATGGACATCATGGTAAATGGCTGGCTGCAATATCAGACGCTTGCCTGCCGGGTGCAGGCGCGCGCGGGGTTCGATCAGGCCAGTGGCGCCTATGGCTTCCGCGACCAGCTGCAGGATGGCATGGCGCTGACACTGGCCGAACCGGACCGGGTGCGCGCCCATCTCCTGCGCGCGGCGGGGCGGCAGTTCCCCGAAGGCGATGTACAGCACTGGTGGTTGCCGCATTCCGGGCAAGGCGTTCGCACGCGGATCTCGGACGATTGCACCTGGTTGGCGCATACGGTTGCCGAGTATGTCGCGACAACCGGTGATACGGGCGTGCTGGACGAATCCGTCGCCTTCCTTGACGGTCCGCCACTTTCCCCGGATCAGCAGGATGCCTTTTTCCAGCCGGGGCGCGCGGAGCAGGTGGGGACGCTCTTCGAGCATTGCGCGCTGGGCCTGGATCGTACCATCGCGCTCAGCGGGGCGCTCGGGCTGCCGCTGATCGGAACCGGCGACTGGAACGACGGGATGAACCGCGTGGGCGAGGCGGGCCGGGGCGAGAGCGTCTGGCTCGGCTGGCTGCTCGCCGATACGCTCACGCGCTTTGAGCCCCTGGCGCGCCTGCGTGACCCCGCGCGCGCGGATCTCTGGCAGGCGCATGCCGCCGGGCTCAAAGCCGCGCTGGAGCGTGAGGCCTGGGATGGCGCGTGGTATCGGCGCGCCACGTTTGACGATGGCTCCTGGCTCGGGTCGGCCACGTCACCCGCAGCCAGGATCGACTCCATCGCCCAATCCTGGGCGGTGCTTTCGGGGCAGGCCGATCCAGACCGCACGGCCAAGGCGATGCAAGCGCTGGATCGCATCCTGATCCGCCCGGATCCGGGGCTTGCGCTCTTGTTTACGCCGCCCTTCGATGGCGACGCGACCGGCCCCGACCCGGGCTATATCGCCGCCTATCCGCCGGGGCTGCGCGAGAATGGCGGGCAATACAGCCACGCTGCGATGTGGGCTGTCCTGGCGCGCGCGCGCATGGGCGACGGCGCCGGGGCCGTTCGGCTCCTTTCCATGCTCAATCCGATCAACCACGCCCTGACGCCAGAGGAAGCGCGCCGCTACAAGACGGAGCCCTATGTCGTCGCCGCCGATGTCTATTCGCTCGCCCCCCACGAAGGGCGGGGGGGATGGACCTGGTACACCGGGTCCGCAGCATGGATGTACCGCGCGGCGGTCGAGGGAATCCTGGGCCTGCGCCGGCAGGCCAATCAGATCTTCGTCCAGCCGTGCCTGCCCCCGGATTGGCCGGGGTTCTCGGCCAGAATGCGTGTCGGGGAGACGCGTGTGGATATCCGGGTGGAGCAGGGCGGCAAGAGAGACGGGATCGTCCTTGACGGCGTTGAACAGGTCGGCCCGATTGCCGAGGTTCCGGTCGATGGCGGCCTGCATGTACTTGGCCTCAAGTTTTCCACCGATACCCACACTGGAGCGTCCACGGGCCCACCCCGTCGGAGCAACCCAAAAGCCAGATAAGGGTCGCGCCTTGACCAGCGCCACCTCATGAGCGAGGTCCACCCAGCCCCGCAAGTCACCCAGGGTCGTCGAAGCCCAAATCCTGTCTCCCGCACCCCTCATGCATTCACGGCTGGCGCCGCAGATGGTTTTGAAAAGCGTTTCAGTCGGATAGGGGCCGGCAAGCACCGACGCGTTGCGCGTTTGGCGATAGGCGCGCGCCAATTTGCTGGTTTTCGGCCGGCCAAGGCCGGCTTGCTGCACTGGAGGAGGGTTTGCTTCCCTCCCCTTTGTTCGACCTTGGCGGAGCACCGGATGCCGCCTTCACAGGCTTAATTTGTGATGGGAGAAGGGCTGAGAACTTGATCTCTGCGGTCGAACGCCTCATCTGGAAAGAAAGCATCAGCCACTTCAGGGCTGAGCAGAGTGGAGCACTTTTGACCACGAGTGGAGGTGGTCCAAAAGGTGGCCCAAAAAAAAAGATTTGGTGACAATTCCTATCGTAAAACCGAATAATTAGAGAAATGATCGGTTCCGCCCCGGAGCACCTCTCATCCAGATCTCGTGGCCGTCACTTTCAGTGCATGCCAAGACCGTGTTGATCGAGCAGTGGTCGGTTTTGGGGAACGGGAGATGTAAGTCTTCAACGCGAGGCTCCGCGACGAGATGTGAATGGGGACGTCCGCGCTATGAGCATCTTAAGATACTGTTATTAGGTAACTTTAGAAGAAAGCCGCATTTTACCGCCACTATTCAGGCCACACCATTCCGACGACTGCCGATCGCAAACTCTCTGTCCGTTGCCACTGTAGAAACGCACCTCAACGACCATCCGTATGCGGCCCGAAGCGGCCGTGGGGCGTGGCGTCCCGTGAAGTGGTGCGCAACCTGAACCCTGACCTGACGGCGACGGGCGGCTTTGTGCTCGACAAAGTCGCGGGCCTGGCGATTGCGGCGGACGGTACCGCCTGGGTCTCGACCGACAACGATGGGGTCGACGACCACTCGGGCGAGACGATGTTCTCTATCATTGGCACGGTTGAGCACCGAAAACACCGATGATAGCGAGTGCCGGGGAGGGATCTTTCCCTCCGCGTTTTGTTTCAGGCCGTGACGGGCGGGGAAATTCAAACCCGACGCGCCTTACCTTTCGGCGCGGGCCCACCTGTCCGGGCCGTGCCCGAGATCAGCTATGGACATTCAGCCATGCGCCCACGCCATCACGCGCTGCATTGACCACTTCAAACTCGGACAGACGTTGGGCAAATTCGGCTGCGTTTTTCACCGGACGAGCATGTTTTGCTGCCCTCCGTTTCACCCAGACGCAGGAGACGTGGCCATTTTCGTCGGTCCCGGCTATCAGCATTCTCCCGAATGACGTTTGCGACATCGATCCCCTCCAGCACCTTGGACAAGGTAAGTGGCTACGTGCGGCATCGGTGCGCAGGCATGCCCCATTTTCCGTCCCCAATTACCGCATCTTGCAGGGTGTTGGCTCACTGGCGAGCCTGGTCAAACCCGGTGCGAGTTTTGGCGGATGCGTCACAAAACTATTGGCAAAGCGTCACGAAAGAGTGACCGACTCAACGTCATGTCCCCCTAGCAGAATTGGGGGAAAATCATGCTCGTTGTCGAAGAGCTGACCAAAGCGTTTGGCGAAAACAAGGCCGTCGATCGTGTGAGTTTCAAGGTCGACCGGCCGACGATGATCGGCATCATCGGGCGCTCGGGCGCCGGCAAGTCGACCTTCCTTCGGATGATGAATCGTCTCACCGACGCGACCTCGGGCGTGCTCGCCTGGGAGGGCCGCAACGTGCTCGAACTCGCCGGGCAGGCACGGCGCCAGTGGCAGTCTGACTGCGCGATGATTTTCCAGCAATTCAACCTCGTGCCGCGCATGGACGTGGCCTCGAACGTGCTCCACGGCACGCTGGGCGAACGTTCAACGCTGGCGACGCTGTTCAACCTGTTTCCCAAGCACGACATCCACAAGGCGATCGACATTCTCGAACGCCTTGGCATCGCCGAACATGCTTCCAAGCGCGCCGAGGCGCTTTCGGGTGGCCAGCAGCAGCGTGTGGCCATCGCCCGCGCCCTGATGCAGGATCCGAAGATCATCCTCGCCGATGAACCGATCGCCTCGCTCGATCCGATGAACGCCCAGACCGTGATGGAGGCGCTGCGCCGGATCCATGATGAGGACGGCCGCATGGTCATCACCAACCTGCATACGCTCGACACCGCCCGGCGCTACTGCGACCGGATTATCGGCATGCGTGACGGGCGGATCGTGTTCGACGGCACGCCAGAGCAGCTGACAACCGGCGTCGCGCGCGACATCTACGGCGCCGACGAAACCTTTTCCGAGGCCGCCACCTCGACCGAGATCCGCGACCACCGCACGCCCAGCCCGACGGGGCGCGCGGCCGCTGCCGTTTGAACGACCAACCCTTCATCAAAACCCAACGGAGAACCCTGATGAAAAAGATCGTTGCTGCCGCCCTCGTGACGACGGCGCTCACCGCCCCGGCCTTCGCCGAAAGCCACGGTGGGATCACCGAGTTCAACATTGGCATTCTTGGCGGCGAAAACGCCCAGGACCGTCTCGCCAACCATGAATGCCTGAAGACCTACACCGAGGAAGCCCTCGGCGTTCCGGTCAAGCTGTTCGCCCCGGCTGACTACAACGGCGTGATCCAGGGCCTGCTCGGCGGCACCATCGACATGGCCTGGCTTGGCGCCTCGGGCTACGCCGCGACCTACCTCGGCGACCCCGATGCGGTCGAGCCGGTGCTGGTCAAGGCCAACCTTGACGGCTCCTACGTCTACTACTCGATCGGCTTCGCCCGTGCCGATTCGGGCATCAGCTCGCTGGACGACATGGCCGGCAAGAAATTCGGCTTCGGCGACCCGAACTCGACCTCGGGCTACCTGATCCCCTCGGTTGAGATCCCCCAGGCCACCGGCCACACCATGGACAATGGCGACTTCTTCGGCGAAGTGGTTTTCACCGGCGGCCATGAGCAGACCATCGTCGCGGTCAACAATGGCGATGTCGATGGCGGCGTGACCTGGGCCGACGGCCAAGGCGCCTGGGAAGACGGCTTCAACTCGGGCGCGCTGCGCAAAGCGGTCGACGCCGGCCTCATCGACATGAACGACCTCGTCGAGATCTGGCGCTCGAAGCCGATCCCGGAAGGCCCGGTCGTGCTGCGTCAGGCGCTGCCGGACGACGTGAAGGCGACGATGACCGCGCTGGTCGAGGGCATGTACGAAAAAGACCCGGAGTGTACCTACAACATCGCCGCCGGCGAGACCTCGGGCTTCGTGCCGATCACCCACGACTACTACGAGACGATCATCGAAGTGCGTCGCCAAAAGAGCGAATAGCACAGCCTCGACACCGGGCCTCGCCGCGTGCCGGCGGGGCCCTTCCAATTTCAGGACACCAGATGGCCTACGCCTCCACCCATCACCGCGACGCCTATTTCGAGCTCGTCCGCCGCAAGCGGCTCTATGGCGGGATCCTGTTCGCCGTCTTTCTCCTGCTGCTGGTGTCGGGGTTCTGGCTCGCCGACAGCCGCAACGCGGGCGGGTTCTGGGACGGCCTGCCGAATGTGTTCGACTTCCCGGCCGACGTGATCGCCGACGCCGCGCCCAAGCTCGACCAGCTTCCGGGGCACATGGTCACCTATTTTCCATCGCTTCTCGAGACGATCAACATCGCCGCCACTTCGACACTGATAGGCGCACTCGCCGCAATGGTGATCTCGCTCCTGGCCACCCGGGGCCTCGCCCGCTGGCCACGCCTCATCCCGGTGTTTCGACGGTCGATGGACATCATGCGCGCGGTGCCCGAGATCGTCATCGCGCTTGTGCTCATCTTCGTGCTCGGCGGCGGCCCCGTGCCGGCGATGATCGCCATCGCTTTCCACACCACCGGCGCGCTCGGCAAGCTGTTTTCTGAAGTCACCGAGAACGCCGATCTCAAGCCCGTCGAAGGGCTGACCTCGGTCGGCGCCAACTGGACCCAGCGGATGTGGCTCGGCGTGGTGCCGCAAGTTGCGCCGAACTGGTTTTCCTACGCGCTCCTGCGCTTCGAGATCAACATCCGCGCCTCCGCCATCCTCGGTTTCGTCGGCGCCGGCGGCATCGGCTATGACCTGAAAAACGCCATGTCCTGGGGGCAGGGCAAATTCGACGAGGCGGCGGCGATCTTCATCCTGCTGTTCGCCACCATCGTCGTTTTCGACCAGCTCTCAAGCCATGTCCGCAACGGCCTGGCCCACAAGGGAGGTCACTGACATGACCGACGCAGCACTCGCCGCCACCCGCTACGCCGCCGCCGATGCGCTGTTCGCGCGCAAACGCCTGATCGCTTTCGCCCTGCCGGCGGCGATCCTCGCCTATTTCGTCTATGTCTTCTTCGCTTTCGACATCGCCGGCCTCGCCTCGCGCGCGCGCTGGGATAACGGCGCGACGCTGCTCTCCGATACCTGGAGTCACAAGACCCACGTGACCCGCGACAACCGTTCGGGCGAAGTCGTCGTCGCCATCGAGGGCGAACGCAAGGGAACCTATCCTGCGCGCAGCGTACCCGACTGGATCGAGCTTGGGGCCGACACCACCGTCATTGATCTCGGCGGGGGGCATATCGTGACCTTCCTGCCCGACAATGCGCTTGGCTACGTGGTGCCGGGCTACGGCACCATCGAGGCGCGAATCCACGGCGGCAGTGTCGAGACCAATCTCCAGGGCGAGCCAGCCGACTGGATTTCGGTGTCGAAGACACGTCTGCAGATCACCACCGACGAGGGCCGCGTCTCGTTCACGCGCAACAAGAGCGAAGTGTTCAACTACTTCCCCGGCTGGGAATTGTTCTTCTTCACCCTCGACAGCCCCTATCGCGGCAAATCCTTCTACCAGATCGTCTTCGGGCCCCGCTGGGATCCGGCGCGGCCCAACATCGCCGGCGCGGTGGGGGACGTCTGGCACAACCAGATGTGGCATCATTCCGATGTCGCCTGGGCGATCTTCGAGACGATCCTGATGGCCTTTCTCGGCACGTTCGGCGCGGCGCTCATTTCGCTGCCCATCGCCTTCCTCGCAGCCAAGAACTTCACGCCGCTGCAACCGCTGCGCTTCGCCTTTCGCCGGGTGTTCGACTTCCTGCGCGGGGTGGACGGGCTGATCTGGACGATCGTGCTCAGCCGCGCTTTCGGGCCCGGGCCGCTCACCGGCGCGCTGGCGATCCTGCTCACCGATACCGGTTCCTTCGGCAAGATGTTTTCCGAGGCGCTCGAAAATGTCGATGACAAGCAGGTCGAGGGCGTGCGTTCAACCGGGGCGCGGGTGGTGCACCGCTATCGTTTCGGGGTCATTCCCCAGATCACGCCGGTGTTGCTCAGCCAAGTGCTCTATTTCTTCGAAAGCAACACCCGGTCCGCCACGATCATCGGCGCGATCACCGGCGGTGGCATCGGCCTTCTGCTGACGCAGGCGATGATTACCCAGAAGGATTGGGAAGAGGTGACCTACTACATCGTCCTGATCGTACTCATGGTGATGGCGATGGACAGTCTCTCGGGCTGGTTGCGCCGCAAGCTTATCAGGGGCGAGTAAGATCCGCATTCTCGTGACCGGCGCGAACCGTGGTATCGGCGCGGCGCTCGTAACGGCGGCGCGCAACGCCGGGCATGACGCAATGTCCGCAACCCGCCCGGGCGGGGCGGCGAAGTTACCTTCGACGTGACCGATCACACTGCCTTGCGGCGTGCGGCGGCTCGGCTTGGCCCAATCGACGCCCTCATCAACAACGCCGGCATCATCGGGCCGGCGTGTCAGTCGACGCACGACATGGATTTCGACGGCTTTCGCGAGCTGCTCAAGGTCACCACGCCTGGCCCGCTCACCGTAGCCCAGGCGTTCCTGGCGAACCTGCGCGCAGGCGCCGCGCCGCGGATCCTGTCGGTATCCTCGAAAATGGCCTGGATGGGCTACGCCAAGTCCGAACGCATTGCCTATCGCGCCTCGAAAGTGACGCTCAACACGGTGATGCAGGGGCTGGCGAAGGATTTGGAGCCGGAGGGAATACCTGTCGTTCTGATCGATCCCGGCTGGGCGCGAACAGACATGGGCGGGGCCGGCGCGGAGCTGGACCCGACCGTTGTGCCATCCGGCATTCTCGCGCTGGCCGAAACGCTTGCCCCCGAGATGTCCGGCGGATCTTACATCTGGCGCGGCGCAGCGCGCGCGTTCTGAGCCCGCCGTCACGAACTCGATACATAGGTCACCCATATTTGGCGCAAAGAAGACCGGAGATGCCGAGATGCCGCAAAACGCCACACCGCAACGCCTTCACGCCCTCTTTCTGTCCGACCTTCACCTCGGCGCGCGCGCGGCCAACCCGGGTGCGGTGCTCGATTTCCTCGCCGGGCACCATGCCGAAACGATTTTCCTCGTCGGCGACGTGCTCGATCTTTGGCATGGCGGCAAGGTCCATTGGACCGACGAGACAGAGGCGGTGGTGGTCGAGCTCGAAACCCGCGCCCGCAATGGCGTGCGGGTGGTCTACCTTGCGGGCAACCACGATGAGGCGTTGCGCGAGCCGGGGGTGGCACGGTTGCCCGAAGGATGGGAACTGCGCGAGGCGCTCACCCACCGTGCGGCCGACGGGCAAACCTATCTGGTTCTGCATGGCGACCAGGCCGATGCCCGGATCCTGCGCTTTCATCTTCTGACCCGGATCGGAAGTCGGGCCGACGCAGCCCTGCGCGCGGTCGATGCGTGGTTTGGGCGCCGCTTTGCCTCACGCCCGGTTCACCGCCCGAGCCCGATCCAGAAAGCAATCGCGAAGTTCAATGGGCTTTTCGTGATGGGCGAGCGGTTCGAGACCCGGCTCGTGACACTGGCAAAGGCCGCCGGCACGCAAGGGGTGATCTGTGGCCATTCCCACATGCCAGCTTTGCGCGAGGTGGCGGGCGCGGTCTACGCCAATTGCGGCGACTGGGTCGACAGCTTTACCGCCCTTGCCGAAACCCAGGATGGCGCGCTCCAGTTGCTGCAATGGGCACCAGTGCGCGGGCCGGCGCCATCGGCCACCCCGGCCGGCATCGCAGTGAAAGGTGTGTGACAATGCTCGACGCGATGCTCGCCCTTGCCGCCGCCGTCCCGCTTGCGCTTCATACCGGCAGCGCCGCGCTCGCAGCAACCCGTCGCCCGGCGCAGGCCGTGCCGGGGGCGGCCCCGTTCCGGCCGTACATTTCGCTCCTACGCCCAGTGCTTGGACTGGATGTGAATGACCGCGAGACCCTGGCAAGTTCCTTCCACCAGAGCTACCCAAATTATGAAGTGATCTTCTGCGCCGCTTGCGCCGATGACCCAGCCTGCCCGGCGATCAGGGCCATGATCGCCGATCACCCTGAGGTTCCGGCAGGCTTGCTGATCGGCAATACGAACGTCACCGCGAATCCCAAGCTCAACAATCTTGCAAAAGGCGTTGTTGCGGCGCGATCCGACTGGCTGGTGATGGCCGACGCGAACCTGCTGCTCGCTCCAGATTATCTCGCCGAGCTGGCCGATTCCTGGCAGCACAACACCGGCCTGGTCTCCGGCCCGCCCCTCGGCGACCGGGCCGAAAACTTCTGGGGGGCGGTGGAATGCGCGTTTCTCAACACCAACCAGGCGCGCTGGCAGCTTGCCGCAGACGCGCTCGGGCTCGGGTTTGCACAGGGCAAAACAATGTTCTGGAACCGTGCAGTACTGGCCGCCGGTGGCGGTCTCGCCGCCCTTGGGCGCGATATGGCGGAAGATGTCGCCGCGACCAAACTTGTCCGCGACCAGGGTTTGCGCGTGAGCCTGCCCGGGCGTCTGTCCACCCAGCCTGTGGGCAAGCGGGCATTCCGCGCCGTCTGGGATCGGCAGGTGCGCTGGAGCCGGGTGCGGCGCGACGGCTTTCCCGCCCTGTTCCTCGCCGAATTCGCACAAGGCCCAGCGCTCGGCCTCGCCGCCGTTTTTGCCCTGGTTGCCATCGGGGCCGTGCCCGCCATCGCGCCGGTCATCTTCCTGGCGCTTTGGTACGGCGCCGAAGCGGGGTTCGCACGGGCCGTCGGGATTCGGTTGGCACCACGGGACTTCGCCGCCATGCCGGTGCGCGATGCGATCCTGCCGGCAGTCTGGTTTGCCACGTTCGCCCGCCGGGGTTTCGAATGGCGCGGCACCGAGATCGCCACCGTGCCGGCGCGATAAGATGATCGGGCTTGAAACCATGACGGCACTCATCGCCCAGCATGGGCTCGCCTTTGTCGCTCCTGTGGCCTTGCTCGCGGTCGCCGGGGCCGGGCGCATGACGCTCGGCCGGTTGCCATGGTTCAACCTTCCCGGCACCGTTCCAAAAAGCCTGTTCTTCGTCGCGCTCGGCTACGAATTCGGTGCCGCCTACACTGGGATCGACCATTGGATCTCGCGCGCACCCTCCGTGCTGGCCGTCCTGATCCTGGTGGTTGGCGCAAGCTGGGCCTTCTACGGGAGGGCGATCAATTGACCGGTCCTTTGGGCCTCTCTTGCATCCTTCCCGCTCCTGACAAAGCATCGCGGATCGGGGCCGTCCTCGCGGTGGCGCTCGAGCCCCCCGAGGTCGACGAGGTGATCGTTGTCGACGACGGGTCGACCAACGCGACCGTTGCCGTGGTCGAAGCCTGGGCGCAGCGGTTTGTTCGCCTGAAGCTCATCGGCCAGCCGGAAAACGCCGGCAAGACGCGGGCGGTGATCGTGGGCCTTCGCGCCGCGCGCGGCCGCAATCCGATGCTGCGCGACAGCGATCTGATCGGACCTGCCACCGCGCATCTTTCGCGCCGCGCCTCGCCGATTCTCCAAGGCTGCGCGGGTGCTGCGATCAGCCTGCAGGGCAATGCGCCGGAGAGCCGGCAGGCGGTTGAACGGAGGATACGATGGCCAAGTTGAGCGATGCGGCGCTGATCCACGAAGGTGCGATCCTGCACGAGGTACGATTTGGCCGATTTGTCGAAATCGGCGAGGGCAGCCGGATTCTGAATACCGATTTTGGCGCCTATTCCTATTGCGATCGCTATGCCGAGATCGCCAATGCCAGGATTGGCAAGTTCGCCAATATCGCCGCCTTCTCGCGGATCGGTCCGTCGGACCACCCGATGGCGCAAGCCTCGCTGCACCATTTCCTCTACCGTTCGGCGGACTACTGGGACGATGCGGACCCAGATGAGGATTTCTTCGCCGCCCGCGCCGCGCGCACCTCCCATATCGGCCACGACACCTGGATCGGCCACAATGCGGTGATCAAGCCGGCGGTGACGGTGGGCCACGGCGCCGTTGTGGCCTCGCAGGCGGTGGTGACGAAGGACGTCGCCCCCTACACGATCGTCGCGGGCATCCCGGCGAAACCGATCCGCGACCGCTTCGCGCCCGAGATCGCCGAACGGCTGATGGCATTGGCGTGGTGGGACTGGAGCCACGACACCTTGCGCGCGCGGCTCGACGATTTCCGCGCCCTGCCGATCGAAGCGTTCCTCGAAAAATTCGGATAGCCGGGCCGCGTCTATTCGGCGGCAAGACGTGAGGCGCTGCCTTGGCCGAGCAACCGCCCGGCCAGCGCGCCCGACAGATGCGCGATGCGTCCGGCCGAAATCGTCGCTTCGATACGCCGGCTGTCTTCATGGATCACCACGAAATCGGCGCGCTTGCCGCGTTCGATCCGCCCCCGGTCATCCAGGCCGATGATCCGGGCCGGCACGGTCGAGATCATTTCCCAAGCTTCGGGGAGGGGGCGCACGCCGAGATCGGCCAGCACCCAGGCGGCGTCGGCGAGGCTCGGGTAGTGGTAGTCCGACACCAGCGCGTCGCACAGTCCCCGGGTGATCAGGCCCATGGCCGAGACGCCGCCGGCCTGGCTACCGCCGCGCACCACGTTGGGCGCGCCCATGACCACCACGTCGTCCATCGCTTTTGCCGCCGATGCGGGGCTGTAGCCGGTCGGAAACTCGCAGATATGGGCGCCGAGTACGCGGAACCGCTCGCGGGTGTCGCCGTCGGGGTCGTCGTGGCTGCCGTAGCGCACGCCGAGCCGGTCAAAGCCTTCGGCGAGGTTCAGGAGGTGGCGCGGAAGGGCTGGCTCCTGGGCCCTGGCCACTTCCAGCGCGTGGTGAAATTCCTTTGCCGAATACCCCGCGCGCTCGGCCCAGGCGGCAAAACGGTGGGGCGCGCGGTGCGCGGTGTCGAGTGCTTCGGGCAGGTGATTGTTGAACACCACGTAGTCGACGCCATGCGCCTCGACCGCCGCCAACAGCCGCTCGCGACTGCCGATCATATGGGTTTCCAACCGGATTTGCAGGTGCAGGTCGATCAGGGATTTCGGCCGATAGGCATCGAGCTCGACCATCACCGCCTCGGCAAAGTCTGGCCCGCGCATGCCGCCTTCCCAGCTCCAGCACTGCGCCAGCCAGGCGGTGGTGACGCCATGCGCGGCGGCGTCGCGCTCAGTGGTGGCGAGGCCCGAGGCAATGGGGAAGGGCGCGGTCGGGCGCGGCGCGATGTGGCGCTCGAAAGCATCGCCGTGGAGGTCGACGATCCCGGGCAGGACGAGGTAGCCCGACAGGTTGGCGTCGGGCAGGGGGGTATCGGTGAAGACACCGTTTTCGACCGATACGGCGTCGGGCCGCAAGGCGCCGTCACGAAGAATGCGTGCGCCCGTGAGGCGCATGGGAGGAAGCGTAGCCATGTGCGAAACCTGCTCTTGGTTTTTGTGCACCTTACGTTGTGATTGTATCGGAGACGTGACGAAAGGACGCGGTTTCAGTCGTTTGCGACGGTGAGCGTGACCCGGTCGCCGGCAAACCAGGTGCGGCCGTATTCGATCGCCACGCCATCTGGCGTGGTGTTGAGCGCGACCGAACGCAGCAGCGGATCGCCTTCGCGCAACGCGAGGTGCAGCGCCTGGGTGGAGCTGGCGCGTTCGGCGTTGATCCGGGTTTCGGCGCGCAAGTAATCTGCCACGCCCACCCTCTTCAAGGCCTCGGTGACGGAGGCGACCTCGGAGAGCGCTTCGGCAAGCCCGGGCAGACGCTGGGCGGGAAAGACGCTTTCGAAATGCGCCACCGCCACGCCGCCGGCGAGCGAGAGCCCTTCGTAGACCACCACCGCCGCGCCGGGGGGCAGCCCGAGCGCTTCGGCTTCGCGCGCGTCCGATGGCCGGGTTTCGATCCTGAGCACGCGCTTTTGCGGCAATCGCCCGGAGGCGCGGATGTTCTGGTGAAACCGGGTGCGCTTGCCGATTGGATAGAGCGTGGGCTCGGCGGCGACGAAAACACCTGCGCCGCGCCGCGCACGCACGAGCCCCCGGTCGGCCATCTCGCCAAGCGCGCGCCGGACGGTGTGGCGGTTCACCCCGAAGCGGGTGGAAAGCGCAGCCTCGGTGGGCAGTTTGTCGCCCGCACGGTAGTGGCCCGCGCCTAACTCGGCTTCGAGGGTTTGGGCAATCGACTGCCAGACCGGGGTGCGTGCCATGCCACCAATGCCTCGTGTCACCAAAACTTCACGGGACTCGCCTGCGAATGTCAGGCAGTATTTGTATAGTTGTATAGAAACATAGACAAATCGGCAAGCTGTCTAATGACCATGACACATACAGATACCGAGGCACGCAAGGGTTGGATGAGCCTCCTTGCAAAAGCCCCGCCTGCGCGGCTTCACGCGCTGTTTGGCACGCTCAAAGAGAAGCCCGGGTTCACTTGGCTGCGGCCGCCCGAGGTGGGCGGGGTGATGTTGCGTGGGCGCATGGGCGGCACCGGCGCGCCCTTCAATATCGGCGAAATGACGGTGACGCGCTGCGCACTGAAGCTCGACAGCGGCGAGGTGGGCCACGCCTATGTGCAGGGCCGCGACAAGGCCCATGCCGAGCGCGCCGCGCTGGTCGATGCGCTGATGCAGACGGCCGGCGCGGCAGAGATCCGCGACGCGGTGCTGGAGCCGCTCGCGGCTGAGGCGCAGGGCGCCAAGACGGCCCGCGCAGCCAAGGCGGCCGCGACCAAGGTCGATTTCTTCACCATGGTGCGGGGGGAAGACTGATGCGTGACGACGTACTGACCGGCGGCTTCGACAACGCCCCCGTGCAATCGGCCCGCGCTTTCCGCGCCGCTCTCTCGGCGCTAGCCCGGCCTGGCCGGATCGAGGTTGCGAAAGGCGCGCAGGCGCCTGTGCCGGTCTCGCCCGCTGCGGCGACGCTGCTACTCACGCTTTGCGATGGCGAGACGCCGCTCTATCTCGCGCCCGGCCACGATCGCGCAGAGGTGCGCGACTGGATCGCCTTCCACATCAGCGCACCGCTGGTGGGCGCGGACGAGGCGATGTTCGCTCTGGGTGGCTGGGACGCGCTCGCGCCGCTCGATGCCTACCGTATCGGCACGCCCGAATACCCCGACCGCTCCGCCACGCTGATCGTCGAAGTCGGGCGTCTCGCCGCCGAGGGCGCGCGCCTCACCGGCCCGGGCATCGAAACGGCGGCGCGGCTTTCGTTGCCCGAGGGGGATGCCTTGCGGCGCAACCGCGCGCTCTTCCCGTTGGGCCTCGATTTTTTCTTCACCGCCGGCGACCGGCTCGCCGCGCTGCCCCGCACCACTCGCGTGGAGGACGCCTGATGTATGTCGCCGTCAAGGGTGGCGAGCGCGCCATCGACAATGCCCACGACTGGCTCGCCGAGGAACGCCGGGGCGATACCTCGATCGCCGAGCTTTCCATCGCCCAGATCCGCGAACAGCTGAAGCTCGCGGTCAATCGCGTCATGGCCGAAGGCTCGCTGTACGATCCCGACCTCGCCGCGCTGGCGATCAAGCAAGCGCGCGGCGATCTGATCGAGGCGATTTTTCTCATTCGCGCCTATCGCACCACGCTGCCGCGCATCGGCCATGCTGCGCCTGTCGACACCGGCGCCATGGCCTGCGACCGGCGCATCTCGGCCACCTTCAAGGACGTGCCCGGCGGGCAGGTGCTGGGGCCGACCTTCGACTACACCCACCGGCTGCTCGACTTCGCGCTCGAGGCCGAGGGGCTGGAGCCGCAGGCCGCATCAGCGGCGGCGGTGGAGGGCGATATGCCCCGCGTCACCGGATTCCTGAACCGTGACGGGCTGATCCAGGACGAAGTCCGGAGCGACGCCACGCCGCCGGACATGACCCGCCAGCCGATGGAATACCCCGCCGGTCGCCCCCTGCGCCTGCAAGCGCTGACGCGCGGCGACGAGGGCTTCGTGCTGTCGATGGCCTATTCCACCCAGCGCGGCTACGCCAAGAACCACCCCTTCGTGGGCGAGCTGCGCATCGGCACGGTGCCGGTGGAGATGGAGATCCCCGAGCTGGGCTTCGCCATCGAGATCGGCGAGGTGGTGCTGACCGAATGCGAAACGGTCAACCAGTTTACCGGCTCCAAGACCGAGCCGGCGCAGTTCACCCGCGGCTATGGTCTCGTCTTTGGCCAGACCGAACGCAAAGCGATCTCGATGGCGCTGGTCGACCGGGCGCTCAGATGGGAAGAGCTGGGTGAAGACAACCTCGGCGCGCCCGCGCAAGACGAGGAATTCGTGCTCTCCCACGCCGATAACATCCAGGCCACGGGCTTTCTCGAACATATCAAACTGCCGCATTACGTCGACTTCCAGTCGGAGCTGGAGCTCGTGCGCAAGATCCGCCGCGAGGCGGAGACCGCGGCGATGAAGGAGGCGGCGGAATGACCGACCAGGCCTACAACTTCGCCTATCTCGACGAGCAGACCAAGCGGATGATCCGCCGCGCGATCCTCAAGGGCGTGGCGATCCCCGGCTACCAGGTGCCCTTCGCGAGCCGCGAAATGCCCATGCCCTATGGCTGGGGCACCGGCGGTGTGCAGGTCTCGGCCGCCTGCCTCGTGCCCGAGGATACGCTCAAGGTCATCGACCAGGGCGCGGACGACACCACCAATGCCGTCTCGATCCGCAAGTTCTTTCAGAAGACCGCAGGCGTGGACGTGACCGAGCGCACCACTGAGGCCAGCGTGATCCAAACCCGCCACCGCATCCCGGAAGAGCCGCTGACCGAGGCGCAGATCCTCGTCTACCAAGTCCCAATCCCGGAGCCCTTGCGCTTCCTGGAGCCGCGCGAGACTGAAACGCGCAAGATGCACGCGCTCGAGGAATACGGGCTCATGCATGTGAAGCTCTACGAAGACATCGCCCGCCACGGCCATATCGCCACCTCCTACGCCTATCCGGTGAAGGTGGAAGGGCGCTACGTCATGGATCCGAGCCCGATCCCGAAATTCGACAACCCCAAGCTCGAAATGGCGGCGATCCAGCTTTTCGGCGCTGGGCGCGAGCAGCGGATCTATGCGATCCCGCCCTACACGAAGGTGGTGAGCCTCGACTTCGAAGACCACCCCTTCGAGGCCTCCAAAGCTGACGCGCCCTGCGATCTTTGCGGTGCCGAGCACAGTTACCTCGACGAGGTGATCGTCGACGACGCGGGCGGGCGGATGTTTGTCTGCTCGGACACCGATTTCTGCGCCGCGCGCCAGGCCGAAGGCCACCGCGGGCGCCTGAGCCCGGAGGCCACCGAATGACCCCGCTTCTCCGCGTCCGCGACGTCACCAGGATGTATGGCGACAGGATTGGCTGCACCGGCGTCTCTTTCGACCTCTACCCCGGCGAGGTCATGGGCATCGTCGGCGAATCCGGCTCCGGCAAGTCGACGCTGCTCAATGCGCTTGCCGGCCACCACACGCCCGACCGAGGCGAGGTGCTGTTCGACACCCGCGCCGAGGGGCTGAAAGACACGCTCACGATGTCGGAGCCCGAGCGGCGCATGCTCTCGCGCACCGACTGGGCGTTCGTGCATCAAAACCCGCGCGACGGGTTGCGCATGGGGGTGACGGCGGGCGGCAACGTGGGCGAGCGCCTGATGGCCGTGGGCGCGCGCCACTATGGCGAGATCCGTGCCGCGGCCACCGACTGGCTCGGCCGGGTCGAGATCGACGAAAGCCGCATCGACGACCGCCCGCGCGCCTTCTCGGGCGGCATGCAGCAACGCCTGCAGATCGCGCGCAACCTCGTCACCGGCCCGCGTCTCGTGTTCATGGACGAACCCACCGGCGGGCTCGACGTGAGCGTGCAGGCGCGGCTACTCGATCTGTTGCGCGGCCTCGTGCGCGAAATGGGCCTCTCGGCGATCATCGTCACCCATGACCTCGCGGTGGTGCGTCTGCTGGCTGACCGGCTGATGGTGATGAAATCGGGCCGCGTCGTCGAGGCCGGGCTCACCGACCAGGTGCTCGACGATCCGCAGCACGCCTATACCCAGCTTCTCGTTTCCTCCGTCCTGCAGGTGTGACCCATGATCCGTGTTGAAAACGTCTCCAAATCCTTCACCCTGCACAATCAGGGGGGGGCCACCATCGAGGTGATGCGCGGCGCCTCCTTCGCCGTCGCCCCGGGCGAATGCGTGGCGCTCACGGGCAATTCCGGTGCCGGCAAGTCGACGCTGATGCGGATGATCTACGGCAATTACCTCACTGCCTCGGGGCGCATTCTCGTGGGTGAAACCGACGTGGCCCGCGCGGAGCCGCGCGAGATCCTCCATCTGCGCCGTCACACACTGGGCTATGTCTCGCAGTTCCTGCGGGTGGTGCCGCGCGTGCCGACGCTCGAGGTGGTGGCCGAGCCGCTGCTCGCTGTCGGCACCGCGCGCGAGGCCGCGCTTGCGCGCGCGCGCGACCTGCTCGCCCGGTTAAACATCCCCGAGCCGCTCTGGAGTCTCTCTCCCACCACCTTTTCGGGCGGCGAACAGCAGCGCGTGAACATTGCGCGCGGCTTTGCCCAGACCTACCCGGCGATGCTGCTCGATGAGCCCACCGCCAGCCTCGACGCCACCAACCGCGCCACCGTGCTCGCCCTGATCGAAGAGGCCAAGGCGCGCGGCGCCGCGATCGTTGGCATCTTCCACGACGAAGGCGCCCGCGCGCAGGTGGCGCGTTGCGAGATCGACGTTTCGCGCTTCACCCCGGCGCGGGCAGCATGAGCAGGCTCTTCGCCATCGTCGGCCCCTCGGGCGCGGGGAAAGACACGCTGATGGAAGCCTTGGCCGCGCGCGACCCCGAAGTCGCTCTGGTGCGCCGGGTGATCACCCGTCCCGAGAGCGCTGGCGGTGAAAATTTCGAAAGCGTAACTGAAACCGAGTTCGCCCGCCGCCTTGCGCGCGGCGACTTCACGCTCCACTGGCAGGCGCACGGGCTGTTCTATGGCATCCCCGCCACCGTGCATGACCGGCTCGCCCAGGGCACGACGCTGCTGTTCAACGGCTCGCGGGCGATGCTTGCCCAGGCCGCCCGGGTGTTCCCGGGACTCGTCGTGGTCCACGTCACAGCTAAGCCCGAAGTGCTTGCGGAACGACTTGCCGGTCGAGGGCGGGAAACAGCCGCCGAGATCGAAAAAAGGCTGGAACGAGCAGCAATACACCTGCCTGAAGAGTTCAAGGTTTTTGAGATAGATAATTCTGGCGCGCTGGAGGATGCCGTTTCGCACCTCGGGCTGATCGTTCAGCCGGTGAGGGCGTAACGATGCAGGATATGGAACATGCCAGCGGTGTCTTCACCAAAGAGCACCAGGGCCTCCACCGGGAAGGGGCGCGGCACGAGCGGGGCGAGCACCGGGGCGAGGGCGGCCTCGACAGCCTGCGCCTCGCCGGGCGCGAGCTTGCCGGTGAGCGTGAAGTGGAACCGGAATTCGTCCAATACATACGGGTAGCCCCAACGCGTGAGGTTGCCGTGCTGCGCCGGGCTGAGGCCCGCATCGCGTCGGCGCGCGAGCTCGTCTTCGCCGGCCGGTGCGCGGTGCTGGTCGAGACCCATCACCACCTCGGCGGCGAGCCGCACGAGCGCACGGCTGTCGCCCTCTGGGGTGAGAGCGAGAAAGCCACCGAGCCGGTGCAGCGCGAGGCCCTCCAGCGTCACCGCCGGCAGGCCCGCGGCGAGGTCGGCGAGATCGGCCTCGAGGGCCGCGCGGCTCGTGCTGTCGGCCAGCCGGAACGGCGGCTTCAGCGTGCCATGAAATCCGTATTTTCGAGGTGTTGCGGTGAGCGTGGCCACCGGCGCGGGCAGGCCTGCCAGCTGCGGGTGCGGTCGCGCCACACCCGCCTGCGGGTCCCAACCCAGCCAGCCGGCGGCGAACTCCGCCAGCGGTCCCGGCTGCGGCGCGGCATAGACCGCGTATCGCACGAATTCTTCCATGAGCGTCCGTTTACCGCCGAAGTGTCACACCTGCGTGACATCGTCGTGGCAGTCAAGCGCGCCCAGACAGGACCGACCAGATGACCGAAATGATCCTCACCAATGCCCAGATCGTCCTGGATCGCGAGGTGATCCACGGCACCGTCACCGTCAAAGACGGCCACATAGCTGAGATCAACCCGGGCCCGACTGCCGTGCCTGGCGCCACCGACCTTGGTGGCGACATGCTGATCCCCGGCCTGATCGAATTGCACACCGACAACCTCGAGCGCCATATCGAGCCGCGCCCCGGGGTCGACTGGCCACACGCCGCCGGCATCCTCGCCCATGACGGCGAGCTTGCCAGCACAGGAATCACAACGGTGTTCGACGCGCTGCGGGTGGGCTCCATCCACTCGGGCGGCAAGGGTAACTCCGGCAAGTATGCCCGCAAGGTGGCCAGTGAAATTATGGGTCTGCGCGATGCGGGCGCGCTTAAGATCAACCATTACATACACTTGCGCGCCGAGATTTGCTCAGAGACGCTGGTGGAAGAGATGGGCGAGTTTGGCCCCGAAGACCGCGTCGGCATCGTCAGCTTGATGGACCACACGCCGGGCCAGCGCCAGTTCCGAGACGTCGCAAAGCTCAAGCAATACGTGGCCAAGAAACGCGCCATGACCGACGCCGAGTTCGACAATCACGTTGCCCACTTGCTTGGGCTGCAGGAAGCATATGGTGCGCACCACGAAGCAGAAGCGGTGGCGGCCGCGCGCCGTTTTGGCGCGGTGCTCGCCAGCCATGATGACACCACGGCGGACCATGTCGCTGTCAGTGCGGGCCACGGTATCGGGCTGGCCGAGTTTCCAACGACGGCGGCCGCCGCCCAAGCCTGTAATTCCCACAGTATCCAGGTGATGATGGGCGCCCCCAACCTCATTCGCGGGGGCTCTCATTCTGGCAACGTGGCGGCGCATGAGCTCGCCGAAAAGGACCTGCTCGATATCCTCTCGTCCGACTATGTGCCCTCGGCGCTTATGTCGTCGGCATTCCTGCTCGCCGATCTCTGGGATGACATCCCCCGCGCCATTGCGACGGTTACGGCGAACCCGGCACGCGCCACCGGCCTCACCGACCGCGGCCACATTGCCGAGGGCCTTCACGGCGATTTGGTGCGGGTTGGACGGATCGAAGGCACACCCGTGGTGCGCGGCGTCTGGTGCCACGGCCGACAGGTGGGGTGATGGCATCGTCGAGTTGGCACCGCGATTGCGCCAAACCATCTAGGCTCGAACCCGGTTGCGAGGCGGGCGAGTGTTCGACTAGGTTCTGCCGGCAGGCGAGGGAACGGACGTGGCGGCTCCGTTTCGGATGATCGGTGTCGCAGCCAATATCTTAAACAAAGAGGCTGAACCTATTGCGGTTCCTGAAGTTTCCGAGCGAAAGACCGCATCAAAAATGCTTCCAATATACCTTCCAGTGGGCGGCGGCCATACGCCAGCGTTTGCCCCGCAATGTTGGAGGTAAAGCCTTCGGGGTCGAAGCGCTCACGCGTTTACGCCCGGAACCGACGCCAAACGACCCGGAGCATGAATCCGGGTCGTCGGGTCTTACGTCGCTTTGGGCGTGGTCAGGGTTTCAGCACAACCGCGTCGATAGTCGCCTGCGAACGTGGCCACAGGATAGCAGCATCGGTTGGCGACTGATTCGGGGTATCGTACTGAATCACGTAGATCGGCACCTCCGGCCATTGTTGGAAGCTCCAGGCGGGCTCGGTCGTTTGCGGAAAGTAGATTTCGCCCCGCGGGCCTTCCCAGCGCAATTCACGCAGCCCGGTCTGAATCGCGGCCGGGTCGGCGGAGTTCTGCGCGCGGATGGCTTCGGCGATGACCATCACCCCGTCATAGCCTTCCATCGAGACCGCATTTGCGGGACGGCCGAACCGCGCTTCATAGGCGGCGGAGAAGCCGCGCGAGATCTCGGTGTCGGGCCGGCCGGGCAGGCCCGCCGGGTTGGCGATCACATACACGCCCTGATCGCCCATCACGTTCCAGAATTCCGGTTCGAGCACATCTGAGCCGGCGGCGAAGATCGCCGTCTCGGAGCTGGGGGCGAGGCCGAGATCGGCGGCCTGCTTGAGCATCAGAAGCAGGCTGGAACCGGTGTAGCCGGCCACAATCAGGTCGGGCTGCGGATCGGCGCGTTTCAGAGCCAAGAGCTGCGGCGTGAAGTCTGTCAATGTGTTCTCGGCGGTGAAGGAGGTAACTGTAGCCCCGGTGCCTTCGAGATTTTTGGTGAATACGTCGATGATGCCGAAGCCCCAGTCGGAGTTTTCCGCGATGATCGCGATGTTCTGGAAGCCGGCTTCTTTTACCCAGTCGGCCGCGATCGAATAGACCAATGAGTTCGCGACGGTGACGCGGAAAACCTGCGGGATTTGCGCGGCGGTGACGCCATCCGACCAGCATTCGCCGGCGACGAAGGCGATGTCGTATTTCGCCGCGACCGGGCCGACAGCGGAGCAGACGGCCGAGTGGGCCGAGCCCTGCACCGCGACCACGCCTTCGCTCGAGGCAAGCCGTTCGAAGGCCGCGACCCCCTTCTCGGGAACGCCCGCAGTGTCTTCGACGACAAGTTCCACGTCTTTTCCGAGCAGGCCGCCGGCGGCATTCAGTTCCTCGACCGCCAGTATCATTCCGGCACGCAGGGACTCACCGGTCTGGACCCCTCCGGGAGGCGAGAGCGGCGCGATGCCGCCGATCTTGATCGTGTCCTGCGCGATCGCCGGTGCGGCGATCGCAGCAATCGCGATGGCCGCCAGGGTATTTAACATCCTCATGGTTTTTCTCCGCTGTTGTCTCGCCCTGTTTCGGGCTGATTTTCAGATAGAATGACCCGTCGAGTATCGGCGCGTGGTCTTGTCGCTTGCAATGCGGGTCCGGGCCTGAGACTGTCGCGATCTGTCGCTATTAGAGGGCCAAACAGTGAGCTCAGACGATTTTACGACCGACAATTTCACCGCGAACCTCAAACTCGCTGCGAGCTATTATCCGTCGATTTCAGAGCTGTGCCGGAAACTGGAGATCAATCGGCAGCAGTTCATGAAATACCTTGCGGGCACATCGTTCCCGTCTCGCTACAACCTGCGCCGGATCTGCGATTTCTTCGGCTTCGACGAATACGAGGTGTTGATGCCACACGACCAGTTTCGCAACCTCGTCAGGTTGCGGCCGGCGTGGGACCGGGACGATCTGCCTCTGCCGCCGGGCCTCGCGGGGTTTCTCGGCCAGGCGCAGCGGCATCGTGGGGCGCTGACCAAGGCACATGGCTATTTCTACAAATACTACCTGTCGTTTTCGACGCCGCGTCAGATATTGCGGTCGCTGATCCATATCTACGGCTGGGAGGACTACACGCTCTACAAGCGCCTGGAGCGGTTGCGCCGACCGGGCCACGCGGGCCCGCCCGATGTCTACAAATATGCCGGCATCGTGACGGTGGCGGGGGATAGAATTCATATGCTGGACACGGAAACCATCACCGGCTCGGAGCTGACGCAGACGATCCTCTACCTCAACTACCGGAACCATATATCGGTGCTGACCGGGCTGACCGCCGGCGTGTCCGGAGGCGACGCGCATGAGCCCTCGGCCGCGCGGGTTGTGCTGGAGTACATTGGACGATCGGTGCACTTGCGCCAGGCGCTCTCCGACTGCCAGCTCTACCCGGTAGATTCTCCCGAAATCCCGGCCCGGATTCGCCTCCACCTGACCGCGGCAGGGCGGTTCATGGAGCCGTGGCGCGCCGCGATTCTCTAGGGTGGGCATAGCTCGCGGCCGTCACACCCCTCCGTCGCTTCAGGCCGGTCGCCTCAGAATAGCCACTCGGCGATACTCGCGCGGTACTGAGCGTCGAACGTTTCTTTGCTGCCCTCGAGCTTGTTGGTGCCCATCTCCAGCACATAGATGTAGTCGGCCACATCGACTCCGGCGATGACGTTCTGATCGACCATCAACACAGTGCGGTTTTCGGCGGCCACCAGATTGCGCAGATGGGTGTAGATCGTCTGGGCCCGTTTCGGGTCGAGCCCGACGGTCGGCTCGTCGATCAGGATCAGGTCCGGGTCCGACATCAGTGCAAGCTCCAGTTGCATCAGCCGCTGTTGGCCGCCCGACATCAACCCGGCCCGCCGGGTGCTGAAATCCCGCAGGTAGGGCGCGCGGTCATAGACCCGTTCGATTGCCGCTTTTGCGCGCTTGCGCTCTTTTCTGAACGCCCAGGTGGCCATCTCGACATTTTCTGCGACGGTCATGTCCTTGAACAGCGCGTGGCGCTGCGCGACATAGGCGATCCCCGCCGAGATCAGGTCGCGGGTCTCGATCCCGGTGATGTCGCGGCCCTTGTAGGTGATGCGCCCGGCATGTGGCCGCAGCTGACCGATGATCGTCTTCAAGAGGGTGGACTTGCCAACTCCGTTCGCGCCAATGATCGTGGTCAACTGCCCGGGACGCGCCGCCACCGTCACATCCCGTAGGATATCAATGTCGCGTTGGTAGCCGGCGGTGACGCCTTGCACTTCAAGCTGCATGGTGATCCCCAAGATAGGCTTCCAGAACCGCCGGATCGTTGCGCACGGTTTCGGGGTCACCATCGGAGATGATGTCGCCGTAGCTCAGCGTGACCACCCGCCGGCAGAGACCGAAGATCGAGCCCATGTCGTGGCTGATCAGGATGATGGTCGTGCCGCTGGCATTCCATTCGGAAATCTTGTCGTACATGAACCGTTTGAGCTCGGGATGTACGCCGCCGAACGGTTCGTCGAGCAGCACGATTTTCGGGTTCAGCATCATCACCCGTCCGAATTCGAGCAATTTCGCCTGCCCGCCCGAGAGCGACGCGGCGGGGCTATCCGCGAGCCGGGTAAGGTTCAGCGTGTCCAGCACCTCGCGCGCTTTTTCTGCCGCGGCACCGCGTGACAGGCCCCAGTTGGCGAGCGCGCCGACCAGCATGTTGTCGACTACCGTGAGGCGCTTGAACACCTTGGTCACCTGGAACGAGCGGCCGATCCCGAGCCGGGCCAGCTTTGCCGGCGCCATTCCGTCGATCCGGCGGCCCTCCAGGGTCACCCCGCCACCAGAGGCGGAATAGTAGCCGCCGATGACGTTGAGCAGCGTCGTCTTGCCCGAGCCGTTTGGGCCGATCAGCCCGACCAGCTCGCCCTTTTCAAAGCTCAGGTCGATGCCCTTGAGGGCCTGCAGCCCGCCGAAGTTCTTGGACAAGTTGGAGATGTCGAGCTGTGCGTGCATTTCCCTTAGCCCTTCTTCTTCATCCGAGTTTCGAGCCATCCGAAAATGCCGTTCGGCGCAAAGCGCAGCATGAGAATGGCGAGAATGCCAAAAACCGCCAGGCGCCATTCGCCGAGCTCGCGAAGGGCTTCGAGCAACACTTGCAGGAGTACGCCACCGAGGGCGGCATAGACGACGTTGGAAAAGCCGCCAATCACCGCCATGGCGAGGACATAACCCATTTCCTGCATCGACATCATCGACGGCGTGATGAGCTGAACAAAATGCGCGTAGAGCCCGCCTGCGAGCCCGGCGAAGGCAGTCGAGGCGGCGAAGGCGAGCGATTTCCACAGTGTCACGTTCACGCCGAGCGATGCCGTTCCGTCCTCGTCTTCGCGGATGGCCTGGAAAAACAATCCGATGCGCGAGCGCAGGAGCGCGAGCATCAGCAGCACGCTCACCAGGGTAGCGGCGAGGAAGATGTAGTAGTAGCTCAGCGGCCCTGCGCCTTCGACCAGCGGGCGCACCGGCAGGCCGCGCGAGCCTTGGGTGACCTGGTGTTCGGCGGTGACAGTGATCCGCATGATCTCACCAAATGCGATGGTGGTCAGGCCGAGATAGGCCCCGTGCAGCCTGAGCGTCAGCCAACCGATGAACAGCCCGAGCAACCCCGCGATCAGCGAGCCCGCCAGGAGTGCCGGCAACACGGGCAGCCCGAGGTGCAGCCCGGCCAACACCGAGACATAGGCCCCGAGCCCACTCATCGCGGCTTGGGCGAAGCTGATGCGGCCGACATAGCCGACCAGCAGCGACCAGCTTGAGGCCAGCATCGCGTAGTAGAGGCCGATGGTCAGGGTGTAGATCCAGTATTGCGGCACGCCGAACAGGGGTAGGAGCGCGGCGAGGGCGACAAGGCCCAGGATGGCTATCTGTAGTAAGTTCATGCGCGCCGCTCCGCCTTGCCGAACAGCCCCTGCGGGCGAACCAACAGAACGAGGATCAACACTACCAGCCCGTAGGCGTCCTTGTACGCCAGCGCGCGGTTCGTATCGGGGATCAGGATGGTGGCGAAAACTTCGACCTGGCCCAGTATCAGCGCGCCGACGATCGCGCCGGGGATTGATCCGAGCCCGCCCAGAACGACGACGATGTAGGCTTTCATCGCCGGCACCATGCCCATCGCCGGCACGACGTTGAAGACCGGGCCGATCAGCGCGCCAGCGGCCCCGGCCAGCGCGGCGCCGGCGCCGAAGGCGAGCATCGACACCCGGGTGACGTTGATCCCGAAGGTCTCGGCGGCCGTGCGGTCCTGGCTGACCGCGCGAACGGCTTTGCCGACCCATGTGTAGCGCAGTATCGCCAGCAGGCCGACGATCAGGACGACGCCGACTCCCGCCGCCGACAGTCGGTCGCCTGGGATAATCAGCTCGCCGAACACGACGATGCCGCTCAAGATCGGATCGGGGCGCTGCGGCCAGGGACCGAAGACCGAATTCGCGAGGTTCAGCAGCATGATCGAAAGGGCAAACGTAATCATGATCGAGTATTCGTCCGGCCGGTCGACCTGGCCAGCATGGATCGGCTGGATCAGCGCCCTTTCAATCAGTGTCCCCACTGCCATCAGAAACACCACGGCGAAGATGACGCCAAAAACCGGTGGCAGCCCCAGCAGCGTCACCGCGAGGTAGCTGGAATAGCCGCCCAGCATGTAGAACTCGCCATGGGCAAAATTCACAATCTTTAGAACGCCGAAGATGAGGGCGATCCCAAGCGCAATCAGGGCGTAGAACGTGCTGATGATCAGCCCGTTCATGGCCTGCTCAGCGATGGCAATTAGGGTCATGTTTCGGGCACCTGTCTCGTCGTTTCGCGCATTATGCATCTACCGCCGGGCGGCGACAGTCCGAAGGACGGACGGGCGTTGGAGCGGACCTGCGCGTATATCGCGTCATCTCGCGACAGGCCGGCAGGCCGCGGGGGCTCGGCGGATCCTGGACACAACCTTTGGCACCGGGTCATTGCGCGGACGGCAAAGTCCTTCTCGAGATGTGACGCGCGGCAGGCATCGCCGGGCCGAAGGAACCGGGCTCCGACCTCTGAATAGAGTGGCGTGCTGTGAGGGTGCCACGCGAAGGGGTGGCATAGGTATCTGGACCCACATGACCCGTTCCTGGTCGGCACGTGACCCCGCATTCCTGCGGCGGCACTTGATGCGCTTGCCGCTCTCTACGCCGGTTGCGCTGACGCCCGAACGCATTTTGCGCGTGCTGATGGAGATGTGCGCAGAGGCCGAGCACGCGCTTCGTGCCTGAGCCGATCTTGAGCCCGAGGTCTCCGGGGTGCGGCTGTCCGAGGCCGCTGGTAAGAGCCGGCTGCGTGGTGCCCGTCGTCATATAAGACGGGACATTCGTGTGGTTTGAGCATTTGAGGCTCTGGCTCGTTTATATGGTTGTTTCTGCGGCCTGTTTTTGATGTTGCCTGCGGCGTTGGCGGATTGTCGGTTTGTGAACCGCGCCGGGTTTATCGGAGGCTCCAACTTCTGAATAGGATGGAGCATCATGAGCAAGACGACGATGAAGTATTCCCCCGAAGTGCGCGAGCGTGCCGTTTGCATGGTTCTGGACAATCGAGGGCAGCATGAGAGCCGCTGGGCGGCGATCGTGTCGGTATCCTCGAAGATCGGCTGTGCGGCGCAGACGCTGAACGAATGGATCGAGCGGGCCGAGGTCGACGTCGGCAAGCGGGCTGGTGTCACCATCGAGATGTCGGAGCTTCTGAAGGCACGCGCGCGTGAGAACCGTGAGCTGCGCCAGGCGAACGAGATCCTTCGCAAGGCTTCGGCGTATTTTTCTCAGGCGGGACTCGACCGCCGACCGAAGTCATGATCGCCTTCGTTCGTTGCCCGGCAGGGTATCGCGCAGCGATATCCCGAGAGGGGATGAGCACCGCGCTGAGCTTGGGGTCGAGCCGATCTGCAGAGAGCTGCCGATCGCCCCTTCGACTTTTTACGATCATCTGGCCCAACGGGCTGACGCTGAGCGGCTCTCGACGCGGGCGAAGCGGGACGAGGCGCTACGGCCCGAGATCAAGCGGGTCTTCGAGGAAAACTGGCGGGTCAACGGCGTGAGGAAGGTCTGGCGCCAGATGCGCGGGGAGGGCCTCGAGGTCGCCCGCTGCACGGTCGCACGGTTGATGAAGGACATGGGAGTGCAAGGCGTCATCCGGGGCAAGCCGCACAGGACGACGCTGCCTGACAAGACCCAGCCGTGCCCGCTCGACAAGGTGAACGGGCAGTTCCGCGTGCCTGCGCCGGACAGGCTCTGGGTCAGCGACTTCACCCTCGAATGGGTCGACAGGATTAACACCCGCCGCCTGCTGGAACCGATCGGAAACATCCCACCAGCAGAGGCCGAAGCAGACTTCTACGCAGCTCTGGAAACTGAAACCATGGCCGCGTAGCATATTTCAACCACCCTCCGACACACCCGGAGCGGTTCAGAGTTCCACCTTTGATCCTCCGTTTCCAAACTGTAGGTGTGGATCAATTCAGGGGGGAGGATCAGGGCTCTCCGGGCAGCGGGTCAGGCCGCCGACGCTGCCGGAGATCACTTTCGGCCGACCATGCGGAGTTTCTCCGGTGGTCAGAAATCTCATTTTTCTCGCGCGAATGCTCATTTACGCTGCACCCGGGCGGACCGAGACTGTGGACAAGCGTGAAACTCGGTTCCGGTGCGAAAAACCCGGAAACCGTCAATCTTGGAGGCGCGGAAATGAAGATCGGTGTGAACACCTGGGTGTGGACCTCGCCGTTCACCACAAAAGATTTCGACCTCATCGCGAAGGTCAAGCAGATGGGGTTCGATGTGCTTGAAGTCGCGCTCGACGATGCGTCGCTGATCGATGCCGCTCTTCTGCGCAAGATGACGCAGGACAACGGCCTCGCGGTGACGGTGTGCGGGGCGTTCGGGCCGACGCGCGACATTTCCAGCGAAGACCCGGCAATCCGAAAGAACGGGGTCGCGTACATCCGCGACAGCATCCGGTTTGCCGAGGAGGTGGGCAGTACACTGTTTTCGGGTCCGCTCTATGCCGCCGTCGGCCGGGCGCGGATGGTGCCGGAAGCGCAGAAGAAGCAGGAATGGGCCTGGTGTGTCGAAAACATGCAGGATCTGGCCCGGGTGGCGGCGGATGCCGGCGTGACCGTCGGCGTCGAACCCCTCAACCGCTTCGAGACCGACATGATCAACCTCACCGAACAGGCGATCGCCTTGGTCGATGACGTCGCCAGCCCGGTCTACAAGATCCACATCGATGCATTCCACGCCAACATCGAGGAAAAGAGCATTCCGGATGCGATCCGCCTCGCCGGAAGCCGGCTCGGCCATTTCCATGCCTGCGAGAACGATCGCGGGACACCGGGGACGGGGCACCAGGACTGGGAGGGCATCCGCGATGCGTTTCAGGAGGTGGGCTACGATGGTGCCGTCGTGATCGAATCCTTCACCCCCGGCGCGGTCGAGATCGCCAAGGCGGCTTCGATCTGGCGGCCGCTCGCGCCCTCGCAGGACGAATTGGCGAGCGGCGGCGCGCGCTTCCTGCGCGACCTGCTCGGCTGACACGCCAAGCGCCTATAGGCAACGGCCCGGACTGACGTGTATAGTGACCGTTCGCCGGGCCGTTTGCATGTCAGGTCCGATGGCGCTGGCAGAAGAGGGGATCGCTGTTGGACGAAAAGAACATCGCGGTCATTGTCGAAACGTCTAACAGCTATGCCCGCGGCATTCTGCGCGGGATCCATGAATATGTGCGCACCCGCCGTGGCTGGACGCTCTATCTGACCGAACATGGTCGCCACGAGATCGACGAATCCTTTGCCGGCAATTGGACCTTCGACGGTGTCATCGCGCGGATCGAAACCGATCGGATGGCCGGGATCATCAAGGGTATGGGCGTGCCGACCGTGGATGTCAGTGCCGCCCGCCTGATCGAGGGCATCCCCTGGGTCGAAACCGACGACGAGGCGATCACGCGCCTGGCCCTCGATCACCTGAAGGATTGCGGCCTGCAGAACTTCGCCTTTTTCGGCGACCCCTATTACAACTGGTCGATCTGGCGGCAACGCGCGTTCGAGCGGATTGTCGGCCGCCCTGACATCATCAAGTCGCGGGTCTTCAATCTGCCCACCCGCAAGGAACCGCGCGTTCGCTGGTGGACACAGCGCGATGCGGTCCGGGCCTGGCTCGAAAGCCTCCCCAAGCCCATCGGCATTTTTGCCTGCTATGACGGCTGCGGCCAACAGCTCCTCGAAATCTGCCACTACTACGACATCATGGTGCCCGAAGACGTTGCCGTCGTCGGCGTGGACAACGATAACCTCCTGTGCGAGCTGGCGACGCCCAGCATGTCGAGCGTGATCCCCAACTCATTCGGAACCGGCGTCTACGCGATGGAAATCCTGGACCAGATGATGAGTGGAGAAAAACTGGCCGGGCGCAAATACTCGATGGAACCGCTTGGCGTGCGCAAACGGGTTTCTACCGATGTTCTGACCGTGGAAGACCGTCACGTTGCCGCGGCCGTCGCCTTTATCCGCAAGAACGCTCACCAGAACATCCGGGTCGAGGATGTCCTCGATGTGGTTCCCCTTTCCCGGCGCGTCCTCGAGGCGCGGTTTCGCACCGCGCTCAACCGGACTCCGCACCAGGAAATTCTGCGCGTCAGGACCAATGCGGTCCGCGAGCTCCTGCTCGAAACGGACATGTCTCTTTTCGAGATCAGCGAGAAGCTCGGTATTGAGCACCCCGAGTATCTGAGCGTATTTTTCAAGAAGGAAACGGGCCTTACACCGCGTCAGTATCGCGACCAGGTGCGCGGGCACGCCCTTTCCAATTTTCCCCATTGATGCAGCGCACCCCACGCCCGCAAACGCGCCAGATCCCGTCGGCGGTAGCGGCCTAAAATATTGTAATTATTGATATTCAAGTTTGGCTCCGGGATTGTTTGGCGGCGCCGCACGGCCGGGAAAATATCACAGAAATCTCGCGCGAATGCTCATGTTCAACGCCCGGGATTGTCCCGATACTCCACCCGACGAGACACGGGAGGATTCCATGGAAAAGGTACGCGTCGGCATCATCGGGCTTGGTTTCGGTGCGGAGTTCATTCCCATCTATCAGGCGCATCCGAATGCTGAGGTCACGGCGATCGCCCAGCGCACAAAGGCGCATCTCGATGAGATCGGCGACCAGTTCGGGATCGAGAACCGCTACACCGATTTCCGTGAAGTCCTGACCGATCCGGAGGTCGATGTCGTCCACATCAACAGCCCGATCCCCGACCATGCCCCCATGACGATCGCCGCCCTCAAGGCGGGCAAGCACGTCATCTGCACCGTGCCGATGGCGACGTCGATCGAGGAGGCCAAGGAAATCGTCGCGCTCGTGCGCGAGACCGGTCTCAAGTACATGATGGCCGAAACCGTCGTCTACAGCCGCGAATACCTGTATATCAAGGAGCTTTACGACACCGGCGAGCTTGGCAAGATCCAGTACATGCAGGCCTCGCATCCGCAGGACATGGAAGGCTGGCCCGACTATTGGAAAGACATGGTGCCGATGCACTACGCGACGCATGCCGTCTCGCCGCTGATGGCGATGGTCGACGGCATGGCTGACTACGTGAGCTGCTTCGGCTCCGGCACGATCAACGACGAATGCGCCAGCCGGTCGGGCTCGGCCTTCGCCGTCGAGAGTTGCCACGTCAAGATCAAGGAGTCCGATATCTCCACCCATATCTGGCGGTTCCTCTGGGATACCGCGCGCCAGTACCGTGAAAGCGTCGACGTCTACGGCTCGAAGAAGTCCTTCGAGTGGCAGCTGATCACCGACGAGGATCCGGTGCTGCACACCGCGAAGAAACCCGAGCCCGAGATCGCCGAACGCGTGAAGGTGCCCGACTACGCCCATCTGCTGCCCAAGGAGATCCAGAAGTTCACGAAGGGGATCGTCGACGAAGAGCACCTTTCGTTCGTGCAGGGCGGTGGCCACGGCGGGTCGCATCCGCACATGGTCCACGAGATCGTGTCGGCCCTGATCGAAGACCGCGACCCGTTCCCGAACGTCGAACAGGCCGCAAACTGGACCTCGGTCGGCATCTGTGCCCACCAATCCGCGCTCAAAGGCGGAGAGATCGTCAAGGTACCCGATTTCCTGAAACGTTAAGTCGCACCAGGAGGCCGGCAATCGTCCGAGTGAGGGAGGATCATGGACGAGATTCTGCGCTTGTCGCACATTTCCAAGACTTTTCCGGGCGTAAGGGCTCTGGATGACATTTCGTTCGATCTGAAACGGGGTGAAATCCACTGCCTGTGCGGCGAGAACGGCGCGGGCAAATCGACGCTGATCAAGATCCTGTCGGGGGCCTATCAGCCAGATGACGACGGGCAGATCCTGTTTGACGGCAAAGAGGTGTCGTTGACACCGCGCACCGCCCTGGCGATGGGCATTCACACCATCTACCAGGAGCATATCGTCTTCGACGATCTGAGCATCACCGAAAACATCTTCACCGGCGCCGAGATTTCCCGCTGGGGCCTGCAGCAACGCCACGAGATGCGCCGCCAGACCGAAGAGGTGTTGCGCTATCTCAAGAGCGATCTCGATCCCGACATGCGGATGCGCAATCTGACGAGCGGGCAACAGAAGATCGTCGAGATCGCCAAGGCCCTGCAGTTCAAATCCAACGTCATCATCCTCGACGAACCGACGGCCTCGTTCTCGTCCAACGAGATCGAAATGGTCCTCGAGATCGTCAAGACGGTGCGCGACGACGGGATCGGCGTGATCTACATCTCGCACCACCTCGACGAGGTGTTCGAGATCGGCGACCGCGCCACCGTTCTGCGCGACGGCCGCAGGGTCAGCAGCTACCCGATCGCGGGCCTCAGCAAATCGACGCTGATCAAGGACATGGTCGGGCGCGACCCTTCGACCTTTTACCAGCGCGAGCGCATCGAGCCTGGCGAGGTGATCATGCAGGTGCGCAACGTCACCGGCGCCGGCGCCAGGAACGTCTCGTTCGATTTGCACCGCGGCGAAGTGCTCGGCATCGCCGGCATGGTTGGATCGGGCCGGTCGGAACTTATGGAAATCCTGTTCGGCTCGAGCCCGCTGGTGTTCGGTGAGATCCTGATCAACGGCCAACCGGCCAAGAACGCCAGCCCGAAGCACGCGATCCGCAACAAGATGTGCTTCATCACCGAGGATCGCCAGAACACGGGCCTGTTCCTGCCCAAGACGATCGCCGAGAACATCGCCGTTGCCAACATGGTGAACACGACCAATTTCATCGCGCGGCCGTCCGAGGATCTGGAAATCGGCGAGAAACTCGTCGACCAGCTGAACATCAAGGCACCGAGCGCCCGCACCCGCGCCGTCAACCTGTCGGGCGGCAACCAGCAGAAGGTCGTCCTGGCCAAATGGTTCAACACCGGCGGCGAAATCTACATTTTTGACGAGCCGTCGCACGGAGTCGACGTCGGCTCGAAACAGGAAATCTACAAGGTCATGGTCGACCTGCTGAAACAGGGCAAGGCCATCCTCATGGTCTCCTCCGACATGCCGGAGGTGATCTCGATGAGCGATCGCGTGATCGTCTTCAAGAATGGGGAAATCGCAGGCGAACTGACCGGTGAGGAATTGACCGAAGAAAACATCCTCACCCTGTCGATAGGAGACCAGAAAGAGTGAGCAAGCGCGAAGCCAAGAAAACCACGCCACAGGTCACGGAGTCACTTTTCAAGCGGCACGAAAATCTGACGGTGCTCACGATCTTCCTGAGCTTCGTCGTGATCATCGTTCTGTTGCAGCTGATCGCGAGCGATTTTTCCAAATACCCGACCTTCATCAGCCCCGTGAACATCCTGAACATCCTGCAGCAGGTGGCCGTTCCCGGGATCATCGCCGTGTCGATGACGATGGTGATGATCTCCGGCGGCATCGACCTCTCGGTCGGCATGCTGGCCTCGCTGGTGTCGATCGTCGTGTCGCTCGGCATTTCGCGCTGGGGCCTTGGCGTCGGGCCGTCGATCGCCCTCGGCATCGGCTCGGCGATCGTGCTCGAATCGATCATGGGGTTCATCATATCGCGGACCCGCATCGAGCCATTCATCATCACGCTCGGTGGTATGATTTCGTTCCAGGGCATCGCCCTCCTGCTCTCCAACTCGCGTGAAGTCGTGATGAAGGGCGAGCTCGATTTCCTGACAACGAACCTGATCGACGGCGCCCGCGACCCGATCACCGGCCTCGTTCTCCGGGTGCCACCCTATGTGCTCGTCTTCTTTCTGGTCGCCCTGATCGGTGGGTTGACGCTGACCTATACCAAATACGGACGGCGCATCTATGCCGTCGGCACCAATGAGCGCGCCGCATTCCTCGCCGGGATCGACGTTAAGAACATGCGCCTCAGCGTCTATGCGATCCAAGGCCTGCTCGTCGGCATCGGCGCGACGATGCTGCTGGCGCGCATCAACACCGGTATCATCACGCTCGGCCAGGGCCTCGAGATCGACACCATCGCCATGGTCGTCATCGGCGGCACCGCCCTTTCCGGCGGCCGGGGCAACATCGTCGGCACGATGATCGGCGTTTTGTTCCTCGGCTCGATCGCCAACGCGATGAACATGTTGCGCCTGCCGTCCGAGGTTCAGTTTCTGGCCAAGGGGCTCATCGTCATCATCGCCGTTTCGGCCGGCGACGTCTCCTCGCGGTTCTCCGATTTCCGCGCCCTGAAACGGGAGAAGGCACTGGCCCGCGCCCGGGTGGCCGCAAAAACCGAGGGAGGAACGAACGATCACAAAGAATGAGCAGAAAATCACACAGGACACGTCCGTGTGACATCACAGGACGATCACCACTCGAAGGGAGTTGGAAATGAACAGAAGATCGACACTCAAACTCATGACGGCCATCGCGCTGGTAACCCTGCCTTTCGCAGGCACGGCATTGGCCCAGGACGGCAAGGTCATCGGCTACTACATGGACGCCTCCGATGACTTCTACAAAGCCGGCTACGAAGTCTTCAAGACGCTGGCCGAAGGCGAAGGCTGGACGGTTCTCGATGTCGTCGGCCAGGGCACCGCGCCCGAGCAGATCGCCGCGGTGGAGAACTTCATCACCCAGGGCGTCGATGCGCTCCTCGTCGTCCAGAACTCGCCCGAGACCACCTCGCGCACCCTGAAGCTGGCGGCGGACGCGGGGATCCCCGAGTTCCACCTGACCCACAATCCGCCCAACGAGCCCGGCCTCGCCGGTTTCGCGGGGTATGACTGGGTCTACATCGGTGAGCTTGCCGGTGAATCCGCCATCGCGCACGACGTCTCGCGGCTGATCATGATCGAGGGCAAACTCGGTCAGGGCACCGCTTCGGGTCAGACCGAAGGCTTCCTGAACTCCTACGTCGCGGCCGGCAAAGACATTGGCAACCTTGCCGACAACGTTGGCGTCAAGGGGGCTGGCGGTGAGGACCTGCAAGTGGTGTTCTGGGGCTCCGGCGGCTGGTTCGCCGACCCGGCGAAGAAGGTGATGCAGGACGCCATCACCAGCCTCGGCCCGGACGGGTTCGACGGTGCCTATGTGCACAATGACGAAATGATGGCCGGCGTGCTGCAGGCCATGGAAGAAGCCGGCGTCAACCCGTCCGACTACTGGCTCGGCGCCTCGAACGGCAAAGAGAAGTCGTGGGATTGGGTCGAGAACGGCGTAACCACGATGGACGTGAACGAGACCGCGACGCTGGAGGCCGACATCGCCTATCAGCAGATCAAGGCCTACTTCGCGGGCGAAGACGCCAAGAAAGCCGTCTACGTCTCCGTCGTTCCGTTCAACAAGGACAACATGGACCGCGAATCCCTGGTTCCGTTCTTCCATGACGACTATATGGCGAAGCGCGAAGCGGGCGCCTTCGTCTACGACATCAACGATCCGTCGTTCCGCGAGAACCCGGATTATTGATATCCTCCCAAAGGATAGGGGGAGGCCGCTTCGGTGGCCTCTCCCGCTTCGGGAGACCCCGCCACGACACGCCAGCATGTGCGGTCCGTGACGAAAAAACCTGTATCGCCCCGGCCGCGCCTCTGCTGTACTTTTTTCCGGTCTTCAAATCGGCTTGCCGAGTTTGGGAGGAACACAATGAAGACGATCAAAGGCCCCGCCATTTTTCTTGCCCAGTTCGCCGGCGATGACGCCCCGTTCAACAGCTTCGAGGGAATGTGCGGCTGGGCCGCTTCGCTCGGCTACAAGGGCATCCAGATCCCGGCCTGGGACGGCCGCCTTATCGACATCGAGAAAGCCTCGGACTCGCCGGCGTATTGCGACGAGCTCACCGGGATTGCTGCGAGCCACAGGCTTGCGATCACGGAGCTTTCGACCCACCTGCAGGGCCAGCTCGTGGCCGCCCACCCGGTGTATGACGAACTGCTCGACGGCTTCGCGCCGGCGGCCGTCCATGGCAATGCAAAAGCGCGCCAGGAGTGGGCCGTCGACCAATTGAAACGCACCGCCCGCGCCTCGCGCAACATGGGCCTCACGGCAATGCCGACCTTTTCCGGCTCCCTCGCCTGGCCGTTCCTCTATCCGTTTCCGCAACGTCCCGCCGGCCTTGTCGAGGCCGCCTTCGACGAGTTGGCCCGGCGCTGGACCCCGATCCTCGACTATTGCGACGAGATGGGAGTCGACGCCTGCTACGAGATCCATCCGAGCGAAGACCTGCATGACGGCGTGACCTACGAGATGTTTCTCGACCGGGTGAACAACCACCCGCGCGCCAACCTGCTCTACGATCCGAGCCACTTCATCCTGCAGCAGCTCGACTATCTCGAATACATTGAAATCTACCACGAGCGCATCCGGGCGTTCCATGTCAAGGACGCCGAGTTCGTCCCATCCGGGCGTCAGGGCGTCTATGGTGGTTACCAATCCTGGGTGGACCGGGCCGGCCGCTTCCGCTCGCTCGGCGACGGCCAGGTCGATTTCGCGCGCATCTTTTCCCAGCTCACGGCCCACGATTTCGACGGCTGGGCGGTGCTCGAATGGGAATGCGCGCTGAAGCACCCCGAGGACGGCGCGCGCGAAGGCGCAGAGTTCATTGCAAACCACATCATCCGCGTCACGGAACAGGCGTTCGACGATTTCGCGGGCTCTGGCACCGACGAAGCCGCCAACCGGCGCATCCTCGGCCTCGGCTGATCGGGAGGGAAAAACCATGGTTATTTCCGCAACTCCACAAGCTGCAACCGGCCGGCGTATCCGGCTTGGCATGGTTGGCGGAGGGCAGGGCGCTTTCATCGGCGCCGTTCACCGCATCGCAGCCCGTCTCGACGACCGCTTCGAACTGGTCGCCGGCGCCCTGGCCTCCGACCCCGATCGGGCCAGCGCCTCGGCCGCCGAGCTTGGCCTCGCCGCCGACCGCAGCTATGCGAGCTATCTCGACATGGCCCAGGCGGAAGCGGCACGCGAGGACGGCATCGAGGCCGTGTCGATCGTCACGCCGAACCACATGCACGCCCCTGTAGCGCGGGCCTTTCTCGAAGCGGGCATTCACGTGTTCTGCGAAAAGCCGATGACGCGGACCGTGGACGAAGCCGAAGACCTCGTCGATCTCGTCAAGCGGACCGGCAAGCTGTTCGTTCTCACCCACAATTACACCGGCTATCCGATGGTCCGGCAGGCGCGCGCGATGGTGCGCGAGGGCCTGCTTGGTGACATTCGGCTGGTGCAGGCCGAGTATCCGCAGGACTGGCTGAGTGTCGAGACCCACAACAAGCAGGCCGACTGGCGCACCGACCCGGCCAAGTCTGGCGCCGGTGGCTGCATCGGCGACATCGGCAGCCATGCTTACAACCTCGGCTGCTTCGTATCCGGGCTCGAGCTCGACGAATTGTGCGCCGATTTATCGACCTTCGTGGAAGGCCGACAGCTCGACGACAACGTGCAGATCTTGCTTCGATACAAAGGCGGTGCCCGGGGCATGCTCTGGGCGTCTCAGGTGGCGCCGGGCAACGAGAATGCGCTGAAGCTCCGTGTCTACGGCGCCAAGGGCGGGCTCGAATGGAGCCAGGAAGATCCCAACTACCTCTGGCATACGCCGTTCGGCGAGCCCAAGCGCCTGATCACCCGTAACGGCTCGGGGGCAGGGGGCGAGGCCGCGCGTATCTCGCGGACACCGTCCGGCCATCCGGAGGGATATCTCGAAGGGTTCGCCAATATCTATTCCGAAGCGGCCGACGCGATCCTGGCCGCGCGCGAGGGGAAGGCAGCACCGGTCGAGGTTCACTATCCGAGTGTCGAAGACGGGCTCGACGGCATGAGGTTCATCGCCTCGGCGGTCGCTTCATCGCGCAATGGCGGCACCTGGACGAAAGTCTGACCAGATCGCGGAACGTTGCGCCGGAGGAGGCGGGACACGACACGGCGATCAGATACCTCGATCCGGTGCGCATGCGCAATCCGGCAGGCCGGGGTCCCGGTCCGCTCTGGGGTAACCAGGAGCCGCGCGTGGCCATCGTGCGCAGGCTTGGTATCCGGCCCGACGTTCGCCTGTTTGACGAGCGCGCCGCGATGCGCGCCACATCGACCGGATCGAGACCTCCGGGAGCCCGGCGAAGCGGCTCCAGCGGCAGGCAAAATTGTGCCCAAGGAGCATGTCGGGCGATACTTGATGGCGTGTGAGTGGCGGCCCAATCACCCCGACCCGGCGCGCTGCCACGCTGAGGACGGGCCTGCCAATGACCGTTGGGATCTGCCTTCAAGAGCGGTCGTGATGATCGGTCGGATCTGCCTGCCGGTCCATTGCCGCCATCACATAGGCGCTGGAGAGCGGGTGCCGCGCCTCGCCCAGAAACCGCGCCATCGGCAGGTCTTCGACGATACGGCCGGCATCGAGCACGGCCACCCGATGCGCCATCCGGCGCAGCGGCGCGAGATCATGACTGACGATCAGCATCGAGATGCCGCGCTCGCCGTGGACCTTTTGCAGCAGCGCGATCGCCGCCACCTGGGTCGCGATGTCGAGCGCGGAAAACGGCTCGTCGAGGATCAGCAGGTCGGGCTCGGCGGCCAGTGCGCGCGCCAGCGCCACCCGCTGGCACTGGCCCCCCGACAGCGCATGCGGCTTGCGCCGCGCCATCGTGGCGTCGATCCCGAGTGCCGCGAGCAGCGCATGGGCGGCCATGGGTCGTGCCGCGGACGGACCGATGTCGAAGCCCCGCAGGGTTTCGAGCACGGCGTCATGCGCACTCAGATAGGGGCTGAGCGCCTGCACCGGGTCTTGCCAGAGATACTGGATACGTCTGCGCGCCGCGCCCTTGCCGGGCACGATCGCACGACCGGCAAGGTGGATGCTGCCCGCCTCCGGCGTTTCCAGCCCCACCAGCAGGCGTGCCAATGTCGATTTGCCCGCGCCGGAGCGGCCGATCAGGCCGACCACTTCGCCCGGCCCGATCACCAGATCTATGCCGGTCAGCACCGGCGTGGCGCGAAAACTCTTGTGCAGCCCGGTAATGCTCAGCATCGGACCTCCAGTGCGGCGGCGGCGCCTGCGAGCGCGCGCGTGGCTCTATGTGGCGAGGCGGCCAGCCCGGCGATTGGCGTATCCTCAAGGATCCGCCCTGCCTGCATCACCAATGTGCGCGGCGCGACCGCCCGCACCGCCCGCAGGTCGTGGCTTATGAACAGCAGGCTGGCGCCGGTGGCGTCGAGCATGGCACTGAGAGCGTCCAGGATCTCGCGCTCGGTCAGCACGTCAAGCCCCGTCGTCGGTTCGTCGGCGATCAGCAGGCGGGGGCGCAGCAGCAGGGCCAAAGCGATCAGCACCCGCTGCTTCATGCCGCCCGAGAGCTGATAGGGGAACCGGCGCGCCACCTCGGGATCGAGCGCCACCGCCTGCAACGCTGCGGCGACATCGCGAACCGGGCAGGCGCGCGCCACCTTTGCCGCCTCGGCCAGTTGTGCGCCAACCCGGCGTGCGGGGTTCAGCGCGGTGCCGGGGCTTTGGAAGATCTGGAAGATCGTGCGCCCGCGCAGCGCCCGCCAGCCCTGTGGCGACAGCCGGTTCAGATCATGCCCGGCAAACCGCATCACCTCGGCGTGCAGCCGCAACGGCGGTCGCAGCAGGCCGCTCAGCGCGCCGGCGGTCAGCGATTTGCCGCTGCCGGAGGCGCCGATCAGCCCCTTGCGCTCGCCGGGCGCCAGCTCGAACGTGGCGCGATCGAGCAGCGCCTCGCCGGGCCTCGCCGATACGCTCAGTCCGGTCACTTCAAGCCCCATCACCATCGGTAGGCCTCTCTCTGATCGAGCATGTCGCGCAAGCCCTCGCCCAGCAGGTTGAACGCCAGCACCGCCAGCGTCACCGCAAGACCGGGCACGACCAGCATGTGCGGGGCCTGGGAAAAGAAGGGCCGCGCTTCGTTCAGCATGGCGCCCCATTCCGGGGTTGGCGGCTGCGCCCCGATGCCCAGAAAGCTGAGCGACGACAGCACCAGCAGCACCGATGCCATTTCAAGCGATACGATGACAGCGAGCGGCGGCACGATCTGCGGCAGCACATGGCGCAGCACGACGCGGCCCCGCGACGCCCCCGCCAGACGAGCCGCGCGCACGAAATCGCGCTGGCGCGCCGACAGCACGAGGGCGCGCACCAGCCGCGCGTTGGACGGCCACCAGGCCGCTGCCACACCGATGATCGAGGCTTCGAGCGAGGCCCCCATGAAGCCGATTACCGCGAGTGCCAGCACCAGCGTGGGAAAGGCCATGACGATATCGGCCAGACGCATCAGCAGCGCATCGACCTTGCCGCCGGCCAGCGCCGCCGCCAGCCCCCAGGGCAGGGCGATCGACAGGATCGCGGCCATCGTCGCCAGCGCCGCGCCAAGCGAGACCGGTACCGCGCCGATCAGCCGCGCCAGCACGTCGCGGCCGAGATGGTCGGTGCCCAGCAGATGCGCCCCCGAGGGCGGGGCAAGGCGCGCCAACAGGTCGATGCGTTCGGGTGGCGGCAGCGGCAACAGGCTGCCGCCAAAGGCCAGCAGCGCGAAGCCGATCAGCACCACGAGGCCGAAGGCTATGCCGCCCCGCCCGAATCCGCGGCGCGTGATGCGGGGGCGCGCGGCGATGTGGGCTGCCTCAGTCATGGCCCACCTCGCGGCGCAGTTGCGGGTCGGCCAGCACCACGATCACGTCGGCGAGCAGACTGGTGACGAAAAACCCCAGGCCCATGAATACCAGGTAAGCCTGGATCACCGGAAAATCGCGCTGCGCGATGGCTTGCAGGATCAATTGCCCCAGACCCGGCCAGCCGAAGATCGATTCGACGATCACCGCCCCGCCCATCAGCCCGCCGAGCGTATTTGCCCAGGCTGTGGCCAGCGGCCCGATGATGCGCGGCGCGACGTGGCGCAAGAGGATCGCGGCGGGGCCCAGGCCTTTGGCAATCGCCAGCCGCACATGGTCTTCGCACATCTCGGCGCGGATGCGTTCGTGCACGACGCGCCCGAGGGCGGCCCCCGAGGCGAGGCTGAGCGTGATTGCGGGCAGGATCAGGTCACGTCCCGTGCCGTCGCCCACCAGCCGGGCCCAGCCCAGATGCATCACGAAGACCCAGATCAGCAGGAGCGCCAGCCAGAACGAGGGAATCGAAACCAGCACCACCGTCAGCGTGCGCAGCAGCGTGGCAAAGCCTCGGCCGGCGGACACAGCGGCGATGCCGAGCGCCAGCGAGATCGTGATCGCGCCGACCAGCGCGCTGCCCGCCAACATCAGCGTCGCGGGCAGATGAATGGCGATCTCGGCAATCACGGTGCGCCCCGATGCGATCGAGGTGCCAAATTCGCCGTGCACCGCCCGGCCAAGCCAGGCGGTGTAGCGCAGGATCACCGGCTTATCGAGCCCGTACTCGGCCCGCAGAGCGGCCACGTCGGCCGGCGAGGGGACCGATCCCATCGCGCGCAGTTCCTGCAACACCGGATCTCCCGGCGCCAGGGAGACGATGAAGAAGGCCACCAGAGACATGCCGAACAGTGTCGGTAGCGCGGTGAGAACCCGCCAGATCAGAAAACGTGTCATATTGCCCCCGCGAGGTTGCGGGGCGCGAAATCCGCGCCCCGCGTGCCCTCGTCAGATGGTCACTCGGCAACGATCCGGGTCATCCCGAAGTCGATCCAGTCGGTGAATTCCGACATCGGCACCTCGAGCCCCGGCCGCGACAGCACGAAGTTCGGCACCATCAGGATCGGGATCGCGGTCAGATCGTCCTGGACGATGGCGCGGTGCGCCTGGCGGACCAGATCCACCACCTCGTCGCGGCTCTGCGCGGCGCGCGCATCGGCGAGCAGCGCATCGACCTGCGGCCCCGGCGCGGTGAACTTGTAGCCACCCCAGGGTGTCGTCGAGGTGAACAGCATGGTCAGCAGGTAGGTCGGGTCGGTGTTGTTGTTCGACGCGAATTCCATGAACAGATCGGCCTCGCCATTGGCCAGATAGGTGTCGGAATAGACCCCGGCATCATCGACCTCGATCAGCTCGATCCCGATGCCCACGGCAGTGAACATCTGCTCCAGCATCTCGGGCATCGGCTTGACCGAGGACACGTTGGGGTAGGCGGCAAGGAAGCGCAGCGTCATCTTGCGCCCGTCTTTTTCGCGCAGGCCATCCGCGCCCATGGTCCAGCCGGCCGAGTCAAGCAGCGCCGCGGCCTTGTCCGGGTCGTAGCCGAAGCCCTCGGTGTGGTCGTCGCCGAGGCCGAACATCCAGCCCGGCAGAATGCCCTTGGCGGGAACGCCGCGCCCGCCGTACAGCACGCCGGCGATCGCCTCGCGGTCAATCGCCCAGGCCACCGCTTCGCGCACCGCGTGATCCTTGAGAATGTCGAAGGGGGCCTCGCCGTTGACGTTGGCCAGAAGCGCCACGTAGCGGATCGGGCGGCTTTCGTGCAGCACCACCGAGCCATCCTGCGGCATCGACAACATCATCTGCGGCGTCACGTCGGCGATGATGTCGATCTCGCCGTTCTGCAGCGCCAGAAGGCGGGCGTTGTCATCGGTGATGTAGCGAAAGTTCAGCCGATCGACATTGCGCGGGGTGCCCCAATAGGCCGGGTTGCGCACCACGCTCATCGAGACCTTGGGATCATAGCTGTCCAGCAGATAGGGGCCGGTGCCGATCGGGTTGGTGGCGCGGTCGGGGGTGTCGGCGAACAGCGAGGTGCCGCGGTGGGTCATGTTTTCGATCACCAGCGCCGAGTTGGTCTCGGAGCGGAACGAAAAGCTGAGATCGCCAAGCTTGGTGAAGCTCTGCGGGTCGATCTGCAGGAAATCGCTCTTGTTGCGGTCGTAGAGTTGCAGCGCGGCAATCGCGGTATCGGCGTTGAACGCGGTGCCGTCGGAAAAGCTGACCCCGGGGTGCAGCGTGATCGTGTAGGTGCCGCCCTCGTAGCTCCAGCTGTCAAACAGCAACGGCTGGGGCACGAAATTGGCGTCGGGCTGCACCGCGGTTTCCACGACCTGAGCAACCGGGCTGCGCGTGGTGAAGGTGAATTTGTCCTCGGCGATCGAGTTGCTGTCGCGGCGCACCGCGATGGACAGTGAGGTTTCGGCCGAGGCCGAAGGGGCCGCGAGCGGCAGCGAAAGCAGGGCAACCGCAGCGATGCGGGCCGTCAGAGAGGCTCTGAACATGGGAATCGTCCTTGTATCTGAAGTCAGGTTTGTTGCTGAGGTCAGAGCAGGACGGGTGGGCCTCGCGGGGCATGGGCGCGGCGTGTGGCGCTGGCGACAAATATTGTCTCGGCCACCACTTCGAGGCGGGCGTAGCGCTGGTTGACGACTGGAAGGGAAACTGCGGTAACGATCGGCGCGGTGGCAATCTGATGCGCGAAAAAGTCGCACCCGGCGTCGTCGGTCTCGACCGGGATCGGGCCGCCATCGGACAGCAGAACGGTGATCGTGCGGGTGTCTCCACCGGTGCAGATCACATAGTTGATCGAATCGCCGTCCCGGTCGAGCATCACGCCCGGCGGCCGCAGAAAAGCACCCGCCAACACGGCGAGGGCCAAGACTAGCTGCACAGCTGTTATCCACGGACGTTGGGTCATTGACCTCCCAGTCAAAAGTGGCGGCAGGATACAGCCCCGGCGCCGTCTGTCCAGCACCCAGCGGCAGATGGTCCCTTGCGGCAGTGCATTGGGCGGGTAGTATTGCGCTATGCGAGAGGCACTTCGTCATCCAGTTTATCGCCGTCTGCTGTCGGCGCAGGTGCTGTCGGTCTTCGGCTCCGGTTTGACCACGGTTGCGCTCGGCCTGCTGGCCTTCGAGCTGGCGGGCGCCGATGCCGGAGCGGTGCTGGGCATCGCGTTGGCGCTGAAGATGGTGGCTTACGTCGGGCTTGCACCGGTGGTCACGGCGCTGTCGGCGCAGCTGCCGCGCCGGCCTTTTCTCATCACGCTCGATCTGTGCCGGGCGGCGCTGGTTCTGCTATTGCCGTTTGTCACCGAAATTTGGCAGATCTATGCGTTGGTCTTCGCGTTCCAGGCGTTTTCGGCGGCTTTCAGCCCCACGTTCCAGGCCACGATCCCCGATATCCTGACCGACGAACGGCAATACACCCAGGCGCTGTCGCTGTCGCGGCTGTCATATGATCTTGAATCTCTGCTCAGCCCGCTGCTGGCCGGGCTGCTCTTGTCGGTGATGGGATTTCACTGGCTCTTCGTCGGAACCGCGCTCGGATTTCTCGCCTCGGCAGCCCTGGTGCGGTCGGTGACATTGCCACAGCCGCGCGGTGGCACGGTGGCGGCCCCGTTTACCAAACGGGTGACACGGGGCGCCCGGATCTACCTCGCCACGCCGCGGCTGCGGGGCATGCTGGCGCTCTACCTTGCCGTATCGGCAGGCGGTGCGATGGTGATTGTCAACACCGTGGTGCGGGTCAAGGGCACACTGGAGCTGGACGACGCGATGGTCGCGCTGCATTTCGCGGCCTTCGGGCTCGGCTCGATCGGCGTTGCCCTGACCCTGCCACGGGTGCTCGAACGCGTGCCTGCGCGCCAGGTGATGCTGGCGGGGGGCGTGATGCTGGCGGTGTCGCTGGCGCTGGCGGCCCGGGGGCCGTCGCTGGTCGAGGGGTTGCTGCTCTGGGCCGCGCTCGGAATCGGCGCGGCGTTGGTGCAAACCCCGTCCGGACTTATCCTGCGCCGATCCTGCGCCGAGGTCGACCGCCCCGCGGTCTTTGCCGCGCAATTCGCGTTGTCGCATGCCTGCTGGCTGCTGGCCTACCCGGCGGCCGGGCTCCTCGGCGCGGCGCTCGGGCTGGACGCGACGTTTGTGCTGATGGCCGCGGCGGCGGGGATGGGCACGCTGGGCGCGGCGCGGCTCTGGCCCAGCCTCGACCCGGAAGAGATCGAACATGTCCATCCTGAGCTGACGCATGACCACGCCAACGGCGACGCCGACCACCATCCGCTGGGCATCGCCACGCACCACCACCACCAGGCTCTGCGCCACTCCCACCGCTATGTGATCGACGACCATCATCCGCATTGGTGCTATCCGGTCTGAGCGACAAGACTCTCCGCCGGCGGCCTCCGGGTGTCGACCCGGTCGCGTTTCCGCCACCAAGAACACAATTTCCAGAAGGTGGATCGGCGGCATTTCAACCTTGCCGCGCCCACAACCTGGCCCACAAGAAGAGACGCAGTGAACCGCGCTTTGGCGGGTCTCATTGGTCGAAATTGCGCGCAGGAGCTTTGGCTAACAGCCCGCCAAGGTGACCCGCCTCGGCTGACAAGTGCTGCCAGTGGGCTTTCCAGATATCTCGTGGGAGACCGACTATTTTGACCGTTCAGATTTTGCCGTGGCCTTCAGATTGGGCCCATCGGGGCCGCAAGCTGGCGAGGGTGCGCAGGGTCTGGGCGGGGGCCTCCGCAAGACCTCGCCTTGCGCGCCCTTCGGCCCGGGTGGCCACGGCCGCGCGGGTGATCCTTGCAGGCAAGGCGCGGAACGACCGGCAGGGTGCGCGCGCCCTTGTGCGGTCAGGCGTGACGCGGGCGCAGGTGGGGATGGGCGATCCAGCTCAGTGCGGCGCGGACGCCGGCGCGGATGGCCTCGGCCTGCATCTGGCGTGCGCGAAACTTGATCACGTCGAGTTCGGCCTGGGTGGGATAATGGTAGGTTTCGGTTTTCATCGGAGGGCCTTCGGGTCTGAGTTCGCTACGTATTAGACCTGTGCGAGCGCCCGGACATCGGACGTTTTTCGAAAGCCGGTATGTTGGGAATGCATGGGGCAATGGCCGAGTGCCCATGGCCGCTCCTGCGGATCGCGCGGGACCCTGTGTGGGGAGGTCGCGGGGTGAGCTCCCAGCCCACCTTGGCCGCCGACGCCGGTGGGGTGGAGCCGCAGTCTACGCTTGCTGGCGACCAATTCCCGTGGCGAGAAGTCCTTCAAACCAGAGCTTTCAGCGAACACTGGAGCCGTGAGGGCAAAAAAGAAAGACATTCAAGAAAAGGCGCTTTGGTTTCCCGTCCGGCGCTGCGATCGGTCCACTGGACCGATCGCCTCCTGGCAGAGTCCGGGCCGCGCCTTACCGCGTAAACTTTTTATACTTCAACCGCTTCGGCTCCAGCGCATCGGGCCCGAGCCGGCGCTTCTTGTCTTCTTCGTAGTCCTCGAAGTTGCCCTCGAACCATTCCACCTTGGCCTCGCCCTCGAAGGCGAGGATATGGGTGCAGATGCGGTCGAGGAAGAAGCGGTCGTGGGAGATCACCACGGCGCAGCCGGCGAAATCCACCAGCGCATCTTCCAGCGCGCGCAGGGTTTCGACGTCGAGGTCGTTGGTGGGTTCGTCGAGCAGCAGCACGTTACCGCCGGATTTGAGCAGTTTCGCCATATGCACCCGGTTGCGTTCGCCGCCCGAGAGCAGGCCGACCTTTTTCTGCTGGTCGCCGCCTTTGAAGTTGAACGAGCCGCAATAGGCGCGGGAGTTTACCTGCGCGTCGCCAAGGTCGATCACCTCGCCGCCGCCGGAGATTTCTTCCCAGACGGTCTTGGCCGGGTCGAGCGCGTCGCGCGACTGGTCGACGTAGGCCAGCTTCACCGTGTCGCCCAGCTCGACACTGCCCTCGTCGGGCTGCTCCTGGCCGGTGAGCATGCGAAACAGCGTGGTCTTGCCGGCGCCGTTCGGGCCGATCACACCGACGATGGCGCCGGGCGGGATCGAAAAGGAGAGATCTTCCACCAGCAGCTTGTCGCCCATGTGCTTTTTCAGGCCAGTCACCTCGATCACCTTGCCGCCAAGCCGGGGCCCGCGCGGGATGACGATCTGGGCCTTGCCGATCTTTTCGCGCTCGGATTGCTCGGCGAGTTCGTTGTAGCGGTCGATCCGGGCCTTCTGCTTGGACTGCCGGGCCTTGGCGCCCTGGCGGATCCATTCGAGTTCGCGCGCAAGGGTCTGCTGCTTGGACTTGTCCTCGCGCGACTCCTGCTCGAGCCGCTTGGCCTTCTGTTCGAGCCAGGCCGAGTAATTGCCCTCGTAGGGGATGCCCCGGCCGCGATCGAGCTCGAGGATCCAGCCGGTGATGTCGTCGAGGAAGTAGCGGTCGTGGGTGACGATCAGGATCGTGCCGGGGTAGTCGATCAGGTGCTGTTGCAGCCAGGCGATCGTCTCGGCGTCGAGGTGGTTGGTGGGTTCGTCGAGCAGCAGCATCTCGGGCGCTTCGAGCAGCAGCTTGCACAGCGCGACCCGCCGCTTTTCGCCGCCCGAAAGGTCGGCCACGCTGGCATCGTCCGGCGGGCAGCGCAGGGCTTCCATCGACACGTCGACCTGGGCGTCGAGATCCCACAGGTTGGCGGCGTCGATCTTGTCCTGAAGCTCGGCCATCTCGTCGGCGGTTTCGTCGGAATAGTTCATCGCCAGCTCGTTGTAGCGATCGAGGATCGCCTTTTTCGCCGCCACGCCGAGCATCACGTTGTCGCGCACCGAGAGGGTCTCGTCGAGCGCCGGCTCCTGTGGCAGGTATCCCACCTTGGCGCCTTCGGCGACCCAGGCCTCGCCGGAGAAATCCTTGTCGAGCCCGGCCATGATCCGCAGCAGGGTGGATTTGCCCGCGCCGTTGACGCCGACCACGCCGATCTTCACCCCGGGCAGGAAGTTGAGGTGGATGTTCTCGAAGCATTTCTTGCCGCCGGGGTAGGTCTTGGACACCCCGCTCATGTGGTAGACATATTGGTAAGCAGCCATGGTGCGCGCCTCTCGGAAATAGGGTTTGCGCCTAGATAGCCAAGGGGTGGGGGCGGGGCAATGGTGAGTGTGGGCAAAGGTGCCGGCCGGCGAAGGCAAAAAAACAAGCCGGATTAAATTGGACGAATTGTCGCACCTGGACTAGGATCGGCCTGGCATGTGAGCACTCACACATTGGTAGGGAGACCAATATGGCGACGTTTGGCAGTAAATACACGAGATATGCGGTCGCCGGGGCCGTGCTTTTCTCCGGGATGGCCTTGCCGTCTGCCGGGTTTGCCGGCGGGGACGAGGGATCGGCCGCCCGAGGGGGGCGGCTTTATGACAAGTGGTACAAGGAGATCAAGGCCGAGGCGCCGGCGGAATCGCATCCGCTCTACCCGGCGGCGAACGAAAAATACGCCGCTGACCCCGCATCCAACTGGCGCTGCAAGGAATGCCACGGCTGGGATGGCAAGGGTGTGAACGGCGCCTATGCCTCTGGCAGCCACGCCACCGGGATCATCGGGATCGACGGCATGGCGGGCGGCGACCCGGCGGCGGTGATCGCAGTGCTCACGGGCGCCGATCATGGCTACGGCGACAAGCTGTCGGACGCCGACCTGGCCGACCTGGCCAATTTCGTCACGGCGGGCCAAGTCGACATGAACGCCTATATCGACTTCGACACCAAGGCGCCGAAAGGCGATGCCGAGGCTGGCATGCAGGTCTACAACACGATCTGCGCCAATTGCCACGCCGCGGACGGCAAATCGCCGAGCGACATGCCGCCGCTTGGGTCGCTCATGGGTAACCCGTGGGAAGTCATGCACAAGGTGCTCAACGGCCAGCCGAGCGAGGCGATGCCGGCGCTGCGCGCGATCGATCACCAGGTGGCCGCCGACGTTCTTGCCTACCTGACGTCCCTGCCGGCCGAGTAGGAAGGGGCACCCCCTTTCATCGGAACGGCACGAGTGCCGCCGGGGCCCCACATTCCCCGGCGGTAGAATTCTGAACTGGGGATAGCGGGTATGTTTGGATGGATTCGGCGGCTTTGGCGGTGGTACTGGCGTCCTGCGGTGCTGATCGGGCAGGGCGTTCTGCTGACGCTCGGGCTGGTCGCGGGCATCATTTTCTGGGGCGGCTTCAACACCGCGATGGAGGCCACGAATTCGCTGGAATTCTGCGTCTCGTGCCACGAGATGCGCGACACGGTTTTCGTGGAGTACCAGGAGACGATCCATTTTCGAAATCCCTCCGGGGTGCGGGCGATCTGCTCGGATTGCCACGTGCCGCATGAATGGGGCCCCAAAGTGCTGCGCAAGATCCAGGCCAGCGGGGAGCTGTGGGGCAAGCTCACCGGCGTGATCGACACGCCGGAAAAATTCGAAGCGAAACGGCTGGAACTGGCGACCCATGTCTGGGAGACGATGGCGTCCAACGATTCCCGCGAGTGCCGCAATTGCCACAGCTTCGACGCGATGGATTTCGAGCATCAGCGCGCGCGCGCGCGCGAGAAGATGGAGCCGGTCGCGACCGGCGCGTACCTCGGCGACGGATCGACCTGCATCGACTGCCACAAGGGGATTGCCCACCGGATGCCGCGGATCGAACGCGACGACTGACCTGCGTATCGGCGGACGCCGGGCGCCACGACGGCAAAGTCGCCGTGGCGGTCGGGTCCGATTTGACTTCCCCGGGGCGCGGGTTTCTATTCTTCCCGAGCCATGAGGAGAACAGCATGACCCAAATTCACTCCGCAAAAGATTTTCCCGCCCGGTACGTGCCCGCGGAAGACCGCTACGAACGCATGGTCTACCGCCGCTGTGGCAAGTCTGGGCTGAAGCTGCCGGCGGTCAGCCTCGGGCTGTGGCACAACTTCGGACACGACACGCCGCACCAGACCAAGCGGGCGATCGCCCGCACGGCGTTTGACCACGGCATCACCCATTTCGACCTTGCCAACAATTACGGCCCCCCCTTCGGCAGTGCCGAAGAAGCGTTTGGCGAAATTCTCAAGACCGATTTCGCCGGCTACCGCGACGAGCTGATCATCTCGTCGAAGGCGGGCTACGAGATGTGGCCGGGGCCCTACGGCGAATGGGGATCGCGCAAGTACCTGATTTCGTCGCTCGACCAGTCGCTCGCACGGATGGGGCTCGACTACGTCGATATCTTCTACAGCCACCGGTTCGATCCCGACACGCCGCTGGAAGAGACGATGGGGGCGCTCGACCAGATCGTGCGGTCGGGCAAGGCGCTCTATATCGGCATCTCGTCCTACAACAGCCAGCGCACCCGCGAGGCGGTGGACATCCTGTTCGAGATGGGCACGCCGCTGCTGATTCACCAGCCGAGCTACAATATGCTCAACCGCTGGGTCGAGCGCGACGGGCTGAGGGAGACGCTCACCGAGCTTGGCGTCGGCTCGATCGCCTTCACGCCGCTGGCGCAGGGGATGCTGACGAAGAAGTACCTTGGCGGCATTCCCGAAAACAGCCGGGCGAGCCAGGGCAAATCGCTCGACCCGCATATGCTGAGCCCGCAGGCGATAGAGCGCATCAAGGCGCTGAACCAGATCGCAGCGGCGCGCGGCCAGACGCTGGCGCAGATGGCGATCGCCTGGGTGCTGCGGGGCGGTGGGATCACCACGGCGCTGATCGGCGCCTCGAAACCGGAACAGGTGATTGATTGCGCCGGCGCGGTGACCAACCTCGACTTCACCGACGAGGAGCTGGCCGAGATCGACAAATACGCCGACGAGGAGGCGATCAATCTCTGGGCCAAGTCGTCGGAGACCGAGTGAGGCGCGGGCGAGACTTGCAGAAATCGAACAATTTCGGGCATATTCCGGAGAAATTATCCGGAATTGCTAGCAAGTTTCGCACCTCGGGCGGAGGTATGCGCGCCAGGATGATATCCCTCGCCGTGCGCGCCGCCCGGTGGCCGGGGGCGGTTGTGCCATGATGCGGTGCGAGCTTCCCCAGGCATGGCCGGGTGCGCGGATCGGTCTTCTGGGCGGGTCGTTCGACCCGGCGCACGAAGGCCATGCGCATATCACCCGCGAGGCGCTGAAGCGCTTTGGGCTTGATCAGGTGTGGTGGCTGGTGAGCCCCGGCAACCCGCTCAAGGCGCATGGACCCGCCCCGCTTGAGGCGCGCCTGGGCCGGGCGCGGGAGGTGATGCGCCACCCGCGCGTGACGGTCACCGATATCGAGGCCAGGCTCGGCACGCGCTACACCGCCGAGACGCTGGAAGCGCTGTTCCAGCTCTACCCGGGGGTGCGGTTCACCTGGCTGATGGGGGCCGACAACCTGGCCGATTTTCACCGCTGGCAGCGCTGGGCCGAGATCATGGCGTGGCTCCCCGTCGGCGTGATCGCCCGGCCCGGTGACCGGGTCGCGGCGCGCACCTCGCCGGCGGCAAGGCGGTTTCGCGCGGCCCGCCTGCCGGCCGACCGCTCGCAGTTGCTCGCAACGCGGGCCGCTCCGGCCTGGTGCCTGATCAATGTGCCGATGGTCGATGCCTCGTCGAGCGCGATCCGGGCCGCGGGACACTGGGGCGGGGCGACGCACCGGGGCGGTTGAAGCGCAGCGGCGACGTAAAATCACCGATTGTTTCCAATTGAGGCCTTGAGGTGCGCAGGCGGCATCGATTAACTCGCCGTCATGCTTGGGGGGTATTCGAGACGCGGGTTCCTGGGCGGCGCCCTGTCGGCCGTCGCTGGCGTGGCCTTTGGCGAGGCGCCGGTTACCTCTCTGCGCCCGCTGGAACGGCCCGAAGACCTGCTCGGCGGCGCCGCGCCGCGGCTGGCGGGGCTCGCCGCGCCCTCGACCGAAGAGCTGATCGCCAAGGCCCAGCTTGGCGGCCACGTGGGCTTCGCGGTGGCCGATGCGCGCACGGGGGTCGTGCTCGAGAGCAACGAGGCCGATCAGGACCTGCCCCCCGCCTCGGTCGCCAAGGCGATCACGGCGCTTTATGCCCTCACCACGCTCGGCTCCGACTTCCGCTTTCGCACCCAGCTGGTGGCGACCGGGCCGGTGGCGAATGGCACGGTGCAGGGCGACCTGGTGCTGGCCGGCACCGGCGATCCGATGCTCGATACCGACGCGCTCGCCGACATGGTGGCGCGGCTGAAGGCGGCGGGGGTGCGCGCCATCACCGGCAAGTTCCGGGTGTTTGCCGGGGCGTTGCCCTACGTGGCGTCGATCGACCCGGACCAGCCCGACCACGTCGGCTACAATCCGGCGGTGAGCGGGATCAACCTCAATTTCAACCGGGTGCATTTCCAGTGGGAGCGCGCCAGCACCGGCTGGGCGGTGGCGATGGACGCGCGCTCGGACCGGCTGCGCCCGGCGGTGACGGTGGCGAAAATGTCGGTGGTGGAGCGCGATTTGCCCACCTACACCTACCGTGCGGCGGGCGAGGTGGACCAGTGGACGGTGGCGAGCAAGGCGCTGGGCAAGGGCGGATCGCGCTGGTTGCCGGTGCGCCGGCCTGACCTCTACGCCGGCGAGGTGGTGCAGGTGCTGGCGGCGGCGCAGGGGATCCGGCTGCCGCAGGTCGAGGCGACCCGTTCGATGCCCGGCGGCACGGTGCTGGTGCAACATGACAGCGCCAGCCTCGCGGCGATCGTGAAACTGATGTTGCTGCATTCAACCAATCTTACCGCCGAGGTGATCGGCCTCGCCGCGAGCGCCAAACGGGGCGCGCCGGCGGGCAGCCTGAATGCCTCGGCCAAGGCGATGAGCGATTGGGCCCGGCAGACATTCGGCGCCAAGGGGCTGCGCTTCGTCGATCATTCCGGGCTGGGCGAGGCCTCGAAGATCACCGCCACCGACATGGTGCGGGTGTTGGTGAAGGCCGGACACGGCGGTGCGCTGCATGCCCTCATGAAAGAGGTCGCGCCGCGCGACGGCGAGGGCAAGACCTATCCCAACCCGCCCTATGCGATCCATGCCAAGACCGGCTCGCTCAATTTCGTGTCGTCACTGGCGGGCTACGTGAGCGATGACGACGGCACCCCGCTGGCCTTTGCCATTTTCACCGGCGACACCGCGCGCCGGGCGCGGATCGCCCCGGAGGACATGGAACGTCCCGATGGCGCGAAGGCCTGGGCCGGGCGGTCGCGCTGGCTGCAATTCCAGCTTTTGCGGCGCTGGGCCGGGCTCTACGGCGCCTGACGCGAGGCAAAACGCAAATCCATTCCAACGCGGACATCGGCTGAAATTGGCCGATCGGCCCCCATTTTGCGCCGGGTCAAGGCGCAGATTGCCTCATTGTGATGAAGTAATAATCAGAAAGGAGGGAGGCGGAGATGATGAAACGGCTCATGACATTCAGTGCAATTATCCTCGCAGCCACCACCTTGACGGCGATGGCACAGGAGGGTTCTGGCGAAACCGAGTACAGGTTGGCGTGCGCCAGTTGCCACGGCGAGACCGGGCATGGCGACGGGCCGCTGGCGGGGCTTCTCACCGTCCCGGTGCCGGATCTGACCACACTCGCGGCGCGCAACGACGGGGAATTCCCGTTCCTGCAAACCATGATGGTGATCGACGGGCGCACCGGCGTGCGGGGCCATGGCAGCAACATGCCAGTCTGGGGTGACCGGTTTGAGCGTGACGCGGTCAGAGAGGCTGGCGTCTACGGTGCCGAGATGATTGCCCGCGGTCGGTTGCTGTCGCTCGTGGAATACATCGAAGCGATGCAGCAATAGGGTCGCCGGGGCGCTCCCGTCAGCGGGGCGCTGGAACAGACCGGAAGGGCCGGGCGCGTGCCCGGCCCTTTCTTTTCTAGCCCTGGCGATCCGGGATGTTGATAGCTTTCAAGCTGGCGGGGCGGGAGGCGCAGAGTTCCAGCCAGCGGGCGACGTTTTTCAGCTCGTCGAGGTCCAGCACGTCGGCGGCCTTGTAGGAGCTGCGCAGCGCACGCACCCAGGGCCAGATCGCGATATCGGCGATGGTGTAGTCCTCGCCCATCACGTAATCGCGCCCCTCAAGCCGTTCGTCGAGCACGTCGAGCAGGCGCTCGGCCTCTTCCTTGTAGCGGTTCCAGGCGTATTTGTCGGCCACCGCCTTACCGGCCTCGGTGGCGTGGAAATGGCCGAACTGACCAAACATCGGCCCGGCCCCGCCCATCTGCCACATCAGCCACTGGATCGTCTGATAGCGCATCGCCGCGTCTTCGGGCAGGAACTGGCCGGACTTCTCGGCGAGATAGATCAGGATCGCGCCCGATTCGAACAGCGGCAGCGGCTTGCCGCCCGGCCCGTTGGGATCAAGGATCGCGGGGATCTTGTTGTTGGGGTTAAGCGAGAGGAACTCGGGAGTGAACTGGTCGTTGTCGGAGAACTTCACCAGGTGGGGCTCATACGCGAGGCCGGTCTCTTCCAGCATCGCCGAGATCTTGATGCCGTTGGGGGTGGGGAAGGAATAGAGCTGGATCGCCGAGGGGTCTTTGGCCGCCCAGCGTCTGGTGATGTCGAAATTGTCGAGCATGTACATATCCTTGCGGCGCGCGCGCCGGTTGCGTCAGGGCCCGCCTGGGCGGGATCTCGGGCGGCTTACGCCTCTTCGTCGTGCAGCGTCATGTGGCGCGCCCGCGCACCCCGTTCAATCGCGGCGGCGTGCAGGCGGTCGATGTTGAGCTCGTGGCGGATCTCTTCCAGCAGGCGCAGCTCGGGGTCATGCAGCGTGCCATCGGCGGCGGCAACGTCGCAGGCCAACGCATAGGCGGTTTCATAGAGGTAGTCGGGCAGGTTCTCGCGCACCAGTCCAAACAGCGCGTCGAGCCCGTCTTCCTCGGTGAACAGGTCGAACACCACCTGGGCGACGGTGCGGGCGCGGTCCATGTCATAGGACCCGAACACCGGCAGGTTGTTCACAGTGGCTTCGATGCGCAGAAGCTCGGCGGTTTCGATCTGCTCGTCGGAGGCGGAGATGGCGATCATCACCGCCACCAGGCTGTCTTCGGGCGAAAGGGCGTGGGGTAGATCGGGCACGGCGGCCTCCTGGCTGAAAGGGTTTGTTGCAGTGCAGAATATTGACCGTAGCCGCGAGCTTCAATAGGAAGCAGTGTTTGCGGGGCACGGGGCCCCTGAGAGAGAATGACATGTCCGACCTGCGTGACCTAGCGATGACGTCGAAAGCCTGGCCCTTCGAAGAGGCGCGCCGGCTGCTCAAACGTTACGAAAAGGCGCCGCCGCAGAAGGGCTACGTGCTGTTCGAGACCGGCTACGGGCCGAGCGGGCTGCCGCATATCGGCACCTTCGGCGAGGTTATGCGCACGACGATGATCCGCCATGCCTTCGAGACGATCAGCGATATTCCGACCCGGCTGATCTGCTTCTCGGACGATCTCGACGGCATGCGCAAGGTGCCCGACAATGTGCCCGAGCAGGAGATGCTTTACGAAAACCTGCAGCGGCCGCTTACGAGCGTGCCCGACCCGTTTGGCGAATACGACAGCTTCGGCGACCACAATAACGCGATGCTGCGCCGGTTTCTCGATACCTTCGGGTTCGAGTACGAATTCTACTCGGCCACCGAGTTCTACAAATCGGGCCAGTTCGACGAGGTGCTCAAGCGCGCCGCCGAACGCTACGACGAGGTGATGAAGATCATGCTCAAGAGCCTGCGCGAGGAGCGCAGCCAGACCTATTCGATCTTTCTGCCGATCCACCCCGAGACCGGGCGCGTGCTCTACGTGCCGATCAAGGAGGTGAACGCCACGGATGGCACGATCACTTTCGACGACGAGGACGGCAAGGAATGGACGCTGCCGGTGACGGGCGGCCATGTGAAGCTGCAGTGGAAGCCCGATTTTGGCGCGCGCTGGGCGGCGCTGGACGTGGATTTCGAGATGTATGGCAAGGACCACTCGTCGAACACGCCGATCTATGACGGCATCTGCCGGGTGCTGGGCGGGCGGGCGCCCGAGCATTTCGTCTACGAGCTGTTTCTCGACGACAACGGCGAGAAGATCTCGAAATCGAAGGGTAATGGGCTGACGATCGACGAATGGCTCACCTATGCCTCGACCGAGAGCCTCGCCTATTTCATGTACCAGAAGCCGAAGACGGCGAAGCGGATGTTCTTCGACGTGATCCCGCGCGCGATGGACGAGTATCACCAGCAGCTCGCCGCCTACCCGGGCCAGTCGCTGGAACAGAAGTTGGCCAACCCGGTGCACCATATCCACAACGGCGATGTGCCGCCGAGCCGGATGGTGGTGTACTATTCGATGCTGCTGAACCTCGCCTCCGTGGCGAGCGCCGACGACAAGGCCGTGCTCTGGGGCTTCATCCGCAACTATGCCCCCGAGGCGAGCCCCGAGACCCACCCCGACCTCGATGCGGCGGCGGGCTTTGCGGTGCGGTACTACCAGGATTTCGTGGCGCCGCAGAAGCAATACCGCGCCGCGAGCGATCTGGAGCGCGCGGCGCTCACCGATCTGCGCGACCGGCTCGTGGCCTGGGACGGCCCGGCCGATGGCGAGGCGCTGCAGGGCGAGGTGTTTGCCTGTGGGCGCGAGCGGTTTGAGCCGATGCGCGACTGGTTCAAGGCGCTCTACCAGGTGCTGCTGGGGGCGGACCAGGGGCCGCGTTTCGGCTCGTTCATCGCGCTCTATGGCGTGACAGAGACGGTGGCGCTGATCGACAAGGCGCTGGCGGGCGAGCTGGTTCAGTCGGCGGAGTAATCCGCGCCGGTGATCCGCACATCGAAGAAGGCGAAGTACTCCGGCGTGCCGGAGTGGTTGCCGGCCTCGATCTGGCTCGGGATCGTGTAGCCGCCGAAGCGGGCCTCGGCATGGACCATGCCGCCGAAGGGCTGCCATTGGTAGCGCTTGGCCGGGTTGGCGTCGCTCCAGCGCTGGGTAACGACGGATTTGACCGCGCCTTCCGCGCTGAGCGTAAGCGAGATCGTCACCGGTTCGGGGCCGTCGGGGAAAGTGACCTCGGCGCTGTCGGGGCCGGTCTGCACCCATTGCGCGCCAAGGGCGGGGTGCAGCGCGGCGGGGGCCCACATCGCCTCCACAGCGGGGCGGGCGAGGGCGGCGCGGTCGAGGTCTTCGGTTGCCGCCAATTGCACCAGCGGGAGCGCGCGAAAGGCCCAGAACCGGGTCCATCCATGCGCGCCGTCAAACCCGTCGGAGCCGTCGAGCGCCATGCCGCCGCCCGACAGGTGGGGGATCCAGACGAAGGCGCCGGGGGCGGCGAGGCGTTGGCGCGCGGTCATCGCCATTTCGCGCGGATGGCTGGCGTCGCCGAGGCGGAAGGTGCCGTCCATCGTGAGCGTGACATTCGGATTGAGCGGCGTGCCGGGGGCGATGGCGTGGGTGAGGTAGCGGCGCGCGATCTCGGGCTGGTCGGCGAGGGCCGCGGGATCGAAGGCGAGGCCGGGCGGCGCGGCGGCGATGCTGGCCCAGGCGGCCTTGGCCTCGGCCATGCGGGTGCGGAACCGGGCGTTGCCGACAAACCAAGCGACGACCAACCCGGTAAGGGCGAGGGCGAGAAAGACAACGGCTGCCCGAAGCATTGAACCACCTCCATTGCGGCGTAAATAGCGCCACGCGGCAGGTCGTGCCATGACGCCCGTCAAGCCCCGAGTGGACAGGCTTCGCCACAAGTTTTTCTCAAATCTACCACAACCAGGGGGTGACGGCGGGCCGCGATCCACCATATATTGTGTTTGGGTAAATGGGGTGCTGGATGTACGAGAGCCATTTTATCGCCATGCTCTGTTCGCTTGTCCTCGGTGGCGAGGCCGAGGTGGTGCATCCCTACAACGTGGGCTACGACCTGCACCGCATCCGGGTGGATTGCGAGACGGATGCGACGGTGGTCGAGGTCGGGCGCGACACCCGCTCGTCGCTCGATTCGATCCAGCAGGCGCTGTTTGCCGCCCATGTCACCGGCAAGACCCCGATGGTGGTGCTGATCGATACCGACGGGCGCGAGGGCCCGTTTGAGCTGCGCGTGCGCACCGCGGCCGAGATGATCGGGATGGACTACCGCGTCTACACCGAGGATTTTCTGGTGCACAATCTCATGGGGTCGTGATGGCGCGGGCCACGGGCTATGAGCCGCTCAACACTCCCAAGCCGGTGGCGCAGGATATCTGGGTCGTCGACGGCCCGGCGATCAAGTTTTATGGCATGCCGTTCTCGACCCGCGCCACCATCGTGCGGCTTGCCGACGGCGGGCTGTGGGTGCACTCGCCGACATGGCTCGACGAGGGGTTGGCGGCGGCGGTTGAGGCGCTTGGGCCGGTCCGCCACCTCGTTGCGCCGAACTGGATCCACTACGCCTATGTCTGCGAGTGGCAGGCGCGCTTTCCCGATGCCGAGGCCTGGGCCGCGCCGGGCGTGGCGCAGCGGGCAAAAAGCCGGGGCATGGCGATCCGGTTCGACCATGACCTCGGGCAGGATGCGCCCGCCGCCTGGGCCGGCGAGATCGACCAATTGATCGTGCGCGGCTCGACGGTGCACCGCGAGGCGGTGTTTTTCCACCGCGCGAGCGCGACGCTGATTCTTACGGATCTGATCGAGAATTTCGAGCCGGGCAGACTGGGTTTCTGGTTCCGCCTCATGGCACGGCTCGCCGGTGTGCTCGATCCGAACGGCAAGGCGCCGGTCGACATGCGCCAGACCTTCCGCGACCGCAACGCCCTGCGCGAAGATGTGCGGCGGATGATCGGCTGGGCGCCCGAGCGGGTGATCCTCGCGCACGGGCGATGGTACGATCGGAACGGCACCCAGGAGCTCCGGCGCGCCTTCGCCTGGGCGCTCTGAGCCCCTTTTCAACTCCCTGAGCGAGGCGCGAGGCCGGTGGGCAGCGCGCGCTGGTCTCAACCGCGGTTAACACAGCCCTGCTACCCCTTTCGTGCTGCCGGCAAGAGGCCAGGCACCCCGCGAGGCCGGCCCGCTCCAGTTCGGCGTGGCCGCCCGGGCGGTTGCGCCCGTGGCGCGCGCGCACCGCCCGGTCCGGGGTCTTGCAGATTTGTGACCTGAAAGGGATTTGGATGAACATCGCAATTACCGAGGGGCTCGACCTCATGCCCCCTCCCTTCACGGACGGGCTGGATGCGTGGTCGAGCGAAGACGGCACGCCGGGCTCGGCCACCTACGAGGGGGCGGCGAATGCCGCGATCGTGCCGGCCGACCAGGATTTTGGCGGCTGCCTCGAACTGCTCAAGACCCAGTCGATCCAGAAATTGCGCTGGATCGGGCAGACGCCGCTGATGCCCGGCATCTACCTGCGCATCCGCGCGCGGGTGAAAGCGGTGAGCGGAATTTTCCCCGACGTGCGCGTCGCCGCCTATGCCGCCGACGCGGGCGGCGCCAACCTGACCGCATTGCCGCAGGTGGGCCCGGCGACCACGCTCACCGTCTACGGCGACATCGTTGAGGTGAGCGCCATCGTCGGCACCGGCAACCGCTCGGGCGTTGACCTCGTCTGGGGCATGCAGGCGGCCTACGGCCATTTCGGCCTCGACCTGACCGGCGGTTCCGGCGGCATCGTGCGCATCGACGACATCGTGATCGAAGATGTCACCTCGGCCTTCCTGCGCGACATGATGGACATGGTCGACGTGCGCGACTACGGCGCGGTCGGCGATGGCGTGACCGACGACCGGGCAGCCTTCCAGGCCGCCGACACTGCCGCGGGCGGGCGCACCGTGGTGGTGCCCGATGGCACCTTCCACATCGGTGCGAGCCTCACCATGCAGTCGAAAATGCGCTTCGACGGCACCTTGTCGATGGCCGACACGTCGCGCCTGATCCTGATCCGCAATTTCGATCTGCCGAGCTACATCGACGCCTTCGGCGACGAGGTGCTGGCGTTCAAGAAGGGCTTCCAGGCGCTGATGAACTACGCCGACCACGACGCCTTCGACATGAAGGGGCGGCGTGTCGAGCTCGACGGGCCGATCGACATGCAGGCGGCGGTGGCGGACGTGGACGTATTCGAGATCCCGCGCACGATCCGCAATGGCCAGTTCTACGCGCTCGACACCACCAACTGGGCCCCGGACGTGGCCACCAGCACCGGTGTCTACAACCCGAACAACGCCTACCAACTGACCGGGCTGAGCAACGCCGCGCAGATCAAGCCGGGATCGCTGGTGACGGGCAACGGCGTGGGGCGCGAGGTTTATGTGAAAGAGGTGGACGTGAGCGGCGCCACGCTGACCCTGAGCCAACCGCTTTACGGCCCGAACACGACGCAGATCTACACCTTCACCCGGTTCAAATACGCGCTCGATTTTCACGGCTTCGCGCGGCTGTCGCTGTTTACCGTGCAGAATGTCGAATTCCAGATGCGCAAATTCGGCAGCGGCGTGATGCTGGCGCGCGACGGATCGAACTTTCTGGTCAAGGACTGCTATTTCAACCGGCCCAAGGACCGGGGGATTTCGTCGGCCGGGCGCGCCTGCCAGGATCTGCACATCGACCGCTGCCAGTTCTCCTCGCCGGATCAGGGCGAGGCGGCGGTCGACCGCAGCTCGGTGGCCTTCAACGTCAACGGAAATGACGCGAAGATCCGCGAAAACCGGTTCCAGCGGTTCGGCCTGACCGGCATCCTGCAGGGCAGCAACCACCTGATCATGGGCAACCACCTGTTCCAGGGCGACGATCTGCCCGATTCGCCGCGGGTGCCCGGGCTGGTTTTCACCTACGAGCCCACCGGCAGCGTGATCACGTCGAACTACATCGACAATTGCCACATCGAATGGACCAACGAGCACGATTCTCATCCAGATTTCAGCTCGGAATACTCGTTCAGCGGTCTGACGATCACCGGCAACATCTTCCTCACCATCGATGCGTTGGATTCGTCGCGGTTCATCGTCATCAAACCCTACGGCACCGGCCATTATCTGGCGCAGATGCACGTGAACCAGAACGTGTTCAAAGCCGTCGCGGGCAACCTCGATCGCGTGGAGGGGGTGGATACGACCTTCGCCGAGCTGAACCCCTGGAGCTGTCGAAACGTCACCTTTGAGCGCAATACCTTCCTCGGGGTGCGTGAGCCCGCGAGCAGCCCGGTGACGCTGGAGTTTCAGCAGAATACCAACCAGACCACCTGGACCCTAGACGTCAGCGCCTACCTGCCGTTTGACGGCAATGCGCGCACCGTCAGCGCGGTGGTGGCGGAAGGCAGCATTCTCAACAGCTCGAATGCTGTTGTTTCGGCGATGCCCAACGTGAAGGTGAACCAGGGGGCCGAGAACAAGTTCGTGCAGCTGGTTTGGCCGCAAGCCTGCCGGGGTACCGTGCATGTGACCGCGCGAGTCGACCGCCCGCTCTGAACCGGCCCGTACCTGCGAAAATGCCCACCGCTCCGGCGCACCATGCCGGGGCGGTGTTTTCTATTTCGGGGAGGAGTTATGCGTCGTCGCGGGTGTCGGTGCGCAGGAGCCAGCCGTGCGGCCCGACGGCCGAAGCGGGAAGGAACGAGACCATCGCTTCGCGCAGGGCCACGGTCGCGATGAACGCCAGGATGAGGGTGTCGGCGGAATAGGGCTCGAACAGGGGCATTTAGGTCTCCGATCCGGTATGCCGCGAGAGTGTTCCGGAATTTGGGCAGGATCGTGACGCGATCGGGGAAAGCTCGGGTTTTCTTGCAGTTAACGCGAAACAGAGGGCGGCTGGCGCGGGCGGTGTCGCCGGTTTGGAAACGGCGTGTCATCCGTGCGGGGATTGACAGGGATCAAAGCGCGTCGGGGCACAGGGACGTAAGATCGTTGCGGATCAAACAATGGGAGTGAGACATGGCGACTGCCTCGACGAAATCCGTAACCGCCGCCACGCAAGCCAAGGCCGCGCCCGGAGACAAGCCCGCGGCCCCGGCGGCTGCACAGGCGCCGGAGCCGGTAGCCGCGCAGGCGGTGGTGAAGCAAACCCCGAAGTCTGGTGCCACCAAGCAGGCGAGTGGGATGTTTCCGCAGGTCACGGTGGACTTGATCCGCCAGACGTTCGAGAACGGCGAATACCCCTATGAGGGCAAGATCGACCGCAAGGACTACGAGCGCGAGAAGGCCAGGCTTCAGGCCGAGCTTCTGAAGGTTCAGAAGTGGGTCAAGGAGACGGGCCAGAGATTTGTGCTGCTGTTCGAGGGGCGCGACGCGGCCGGTAAGGGTGGCACGATCAAACGCTTCATGGAGCATCTCAACCCGCGCGAGGCGCGCGTGGTCGCGCTGGGCACGCCGACGATCAAGGAGAAGGGCCAGTGGTTCTTCCAGCGCTATGTCGAGCATCTGCCGACGGCGGGGGAGATGGTGCTGTATGACCGCTCCTGGTACAACCGCGCCGGGGTTGAGCGGGTGATGGGGTTCTGCACGCCCAACGAATACCTCGAGTTCATGCGCCAGGCACCCGAGTTCGAGCGGATGCTGGTGCGCTCGGGAATCCGGATCTACAAATACTGGTTCTCGGTGACGCAGGAAGAACAGCGCCGCCGTTTTACGGCGCGCGAGCACGACCCGCTGAAACAGTGGAAACTGTCGCCGATCGACAAGGCCTCGCTCGACAAGTGGGAAGATTACACCGAGGCGAAAGAGGCGATGTTTTTCTACACCGACACCGCCGACGCGCCCTGGACGATCGTGAAATCGAACGACAAGAAGCGGGCGCGGCTGGAAGCGATGCGTCACTTCCTGCATTCGCTCGAATACCCCGGCAAGGACCACGGGCTTGTCACCGTGCCCGACCCGTTGATCATCGGTCATGCGAGCCAGGTGATCCATGGTGCCGACCATATTCTCGGCGCGAGCCTGCACCCCGACAAGCGGCGCACCAGCAAGTGACGATGGCCCTTCGGGGCGGAGAATGAAAGAGCGCGCGCGGCCAGGCAGCTGCGTGCGCTTGTCTTTTTCGGCCAGACAACGGCAGGCGACTGGGTCGGTCAGAGACCGGCGGGCAACCGGGCCGAGACCGGCCGCGCCGGTTTTCGCCCACGCCGCGCGAAGCCTTTGCCGGGGCGCGCCGCGCGCGCTAGGCTCTGGCAAAAGGGAGGCGGCAATGAGGATGACGCGCAGACAGGTGGGGCTCGGATTGGCGGGGCTGTCGCTCACAGGGTGCGGTGGCGCGATCGCCCGCGCGCCGGCACCTGGAGCGCCTTCGGTGACGCTCGCCAGTTCTGCGTCCGAGCCGGCCCCCGAGCGCCGCCCCGATACCGGCTATGACGCCTGGGTGAAAGGGTTTCGCGCACGGGCGTTATCGAAGGGGATCTCGAAAACCACGCTCGATGCCGCGTTCCGCGCCGCGGGCTACCTGCCGGACGTGATCGAGAAGGACCAGAGCCAGTTCCAGGCGCGGCGCACGCTGGAAGACTACATCGCCATCGCCGCCTCGGACGCCCGGCTGAAGATCGGCGCTGAGAAGCTCAAGAAACACGCCCGGGTGCTCGACAGGATCGAGGCGCGGTTCGGGGTGCAGAAAGAGGTGGTAGTGGCGATCTGGGGCATGGAAAGCTCCTATGGCGCGCGGCGCGGCGCGACGCCGGTGATCTCGGCGCTGTCGACGCTCGGCTACAAATCGCGCCGGGCGGCATTTTTCGAGGGCCAGCTGGTGGCGGCGCTGGCGATCCTGCAGGCGGGCGACATCGCGCCGTCGAACATGACCGGCAGCTGGGCCGGCGCAATGGGGCACACCCAGTTCATCCCGACCACCTACCAGGCGCACGCGGTGGACTTCACCGGCGACGGGCGGCGCGACATCTGGTCGGATGATCCGACCGACGCGCTCGCCTCGACGGCGAATTACCTGGCGCAGTCGGGGTGGCAGCGCGGCCGGCTCTGGGGCGTGGAGGTGCGGCTGCCGAAGGGCAGCGACGATCTGGTGACGCGCGCGGTGGCCGACTGGCGCGCGCGGGGCGTGACGCTGGCCGGCGGCGGCGCGGTGCCCGATCATGGCCCGGCCACGCTGATCCTGCCGAACGGCGCTGGCGGGCCGGCGTTTCTGCTGTTTGGCAACTACCGGGCGTTCCGGGCCTACAACGATTCGATGAAATACGCGCTCGCGGTCGGGCATCTGTCGGACCGGCTGGCGGGCGGCGGGCCGCTCAAAGGCAATTTCGGCACCGACGCGCAGGGGCTTTCGCTGGCAGAGCGCAAGGAACTCCAGGAGCGGCTGACGCGGGCGGGGTTTGACACGCAAGGCTCCGACGGGGTGATCGGCGACAAGACGACCGCCGCGATCCGCGCCTACGAAATCGCCCGGGGATTGCCCGAGACCGGGATCGCCTCGAAGGCGCTGCTCACGCATCTGCGCTAACAGGGTGGTGTCCGCCGCCGTGGGCACTTCGTGCCCTGTCGCGGGCCCGACAACCATCTGTTAGCCGTGTTTTCCGTGCCGGTGCTGAGGAAAATGGTTTACTAGCAATGTTTTAGGGGGGACTTCACCGGTATTCCGGTATTCCGGTATTCCGGTATTCCGGTATTCCGGTATTCCGGTATTCCGGAATTGCTGGCATTTGAATGCATCGGGCAGGCGCATGCGCCGCGCAACTCGGGCGTGGGCTGGTCCCGGATCATCCTCGCCGCGGCCTAAACCGGCGAGAAATGCCCATAATCGCCGCCGAGAAATACCCGCGCCTCGGGGCCGTCTTCGACAGTCACGCGGTCGATATGGGCGATGATCACGGTGTGGTCGCCGGCGTCGATCCGGTCGCGGGTGCTGCATTCGAACCGCACCGGGCAGCCGGCGATCAGCGGCACGCCGTGGTCCGACAAGGTGCAGTCGCACTGCTCGAACGCCTCGGCGGTGTTGGCGAAAGCCCAGGTGATCGCGTCCTGCTCGGTGCCCATCACGTGCAGTGCGAAATGCGACGCGCCGGCGAAGGCGTCATGGCGGCGCGAAGCTTTGGCCGGGCACCACAGCAACAGCGGCGGATCGAGCGACACTGAGGTGAAGCTGTTGGCGGTAATGCCGACCGGCCCGCGATCGCTTATGGCCGTCACCACCGTGACCCCGGTGGCGAACCGGCCGAAGGCCGCGCGCAGCGTGCGGGTCTGGTCGGGTCCGGGGGTGAAGCTCTGTGCCATCGCTGGGGTCCTGGTGCCTGGGCCTTGCCCGGAGATAGGCCCGCAACGAAGCGGGCAAGGAAGTCAGGCGGCGGGGCTGGCGCCGGCCCCGTCCGGCCGTGCTTCGACCGCGTCGGCGGGCAGGGTGCAGAACATCTCGTAGATCACTTCGAGGATCCGGCGCGGGCGGTCGTCGGCGAGCGAATAGTAGATCGCCTTGCCCTCGCGGCGCGGGATCACCAGCCCTTCCATCCTGAGTCGGGCAAGCTGCTGCGATACCGCCGCCTGGCGCGCGTGCAGCAATTCCTCAAGCTCGGTCACGGATTTTTCGCCGGTCACCAGCGCGCAGAGGATCATCAGCCGCCCTTCGTGGCTAATCGCCTTTAGAAGCGCCGAGGCGTCGCAGGCGCTCGACATCATCATGTCCATGTCTTCGGGCGACATGTCCTCGGTGATCACGGGCGTGTTCATCCCTCGTTCCTCGTCGTTCAACTGCGACCTTTTTACTCACATAGGCCATTGCGCGGGTAGGATCAATTCGCTTGCGCCATTTTGAATTTGTCGCCCCGGCGGCGGGGCGGCCGAAACCGGGCGCCAACGCGAACGTGATTTGGTGTCTGCGCGGCCCTGCGCCTAATATTCACAAAACTGCATATGAAACCTTTACGCATCCGGTCCGGCTTCCTATCTGGGGTTGGAACAGGTCGGCGCCGGGCGTCGGCAGAGATGAAATGCGACGGGGCAACCCGGAAACCAGGGACCAGACAGATGAAAGACATGGCGCAAGACTACCCGATCGACACCTCGGTGACGCCCGAGGTCAAGGCCTTCTTCGACCCGGCCACCAACACGATCTCCTACGTGGTGAAAGATCCCACCTCGACCGCCTGCGCGGTGATCGACTCGGTGATGGACATCGACTACGCCGCTGGCCGCATCACCTATGAGCATGCCGACGAGATCATCGCCTATGTCGAAGGCAACGGCCTCACGCTCGAATGGCTGATCGAGACCCACGTCCACGCCGACCACCTGTCGGCCGCGCCCTACATCCAGGGCAAGCTCGGCGGCAAGATCGGCATCGGCGAAAACATCACCGTGGTGCAGGAGACCTTCGGCAAGATCTTCAACGAGGGCACCGAGTTCCAGCGCGACGGCTCGCAGTTCGACAAGCTGTTCAAGGAAGGCGACACCTACCAGATCGGCAACATGACCGCCTTCGCGATGCACACGCCGGGCCACACCCCGGCCTGCATGGTGCACGTGGTCGGCGATGCCGGCTTCACCGGCGATACGCTGTTCATGCCCGACGGCGGCTCGGCGCGCGCCGACTTCCCGGGCGGCGACGCGGGCGTGCTTTTTGACTCGATCCAGAAGGTGCTGAGCCTGCCCGACGAGACCCGGCTGTTCATGTGCCACGACTACGGCCCGAACGGGCGCGACATCCAGTGGGAGACCTCGGTCGCGGACGAAAAGGCGCACAACATCCACGTCGGGGCCGGCAAGACGAAGGACGATTTCGTCAAGTTCCGCACCGAGCGTGACGCCCAGCTCGCCATGCCGCGCTTGATCATTCCCTCGCTGCAGGTGAACATGCGCGCGGGTGAAATGCCCCCGGCGGAGGAAGACGGCAAAGTCTTCCTTAAGGTGCCGGTCAACATTCTCTGACGCGAGGCGTGGCCGCATGCATCCCGACTGGAAAGAGCTCGACCAGCAGGTCACCGTGGCGCCGCAGATCCGCCCCGAAGACGTGCCGCACATCGCCGCGGCCGGCTTTCGGGTGATCATGTGCAACCGCCCCGACGGGGAGGAGGCCGGTCAACCGGACTGGGACGATATCCTTGAGGCCTGCAAGCACAACGGCATCACCGCCAAATACGTGCCCCAGGCCGACCGCAGCCCGACCGACTACGCCGTCACCAGCTTCGGCACGGTGATGCGCGAGACCCAGGGCAAGGTGTTCGCCTACTGCCGCTCGGGCGCGCGCTGCGAGCTGATCTGGACCCAGGCCAAGGCCCGCCAGGCCGCCGGCGCACTCTAGCCGCGCCCGGCTGGCCCCGACGCATCAACCCGCCTCCCGGTCAAACGGGGGGCGGTTTTCCGATCCACCTTCTACCACAGGGGGCCGCCATGGCGTCTGACCCGAGCCGTGCCCGCGCGGGCGCGATCCGCCGCTATTTGCCGATCCTCGACTGGGGCCGGAGCTATCGGCGCGCCACGCTCACCGCCGACCTTGTGGCGGCGGCGATCGTCACCATCATGCTGATCCCGCAATCGCTGGCCTATGCGCTGCTCGCCGGGCTGCCGGCCGAGATGGGCCTCTACGCCTCGATCCTGCCCCTCCTCGCCTACGCGGTGTTCGGCACCAGCCGCGCGCTGGCGGTCGGCCCGGTCGCCGTGGTCTCGCTGCTGACGGCGGCGGCGGTGGGCAATCTGGCGCTGCCCGGCACCGCCGACTACATCGCCGCGGCGATCGTGCTCGCCTTCCTGTCGGGGCTGATGCTGGTGGCGATGGGCGTGTTCCGGCTCGGCTTTCTCGCCAATTTCCTGTCGCACCCGGTGATCGCCGGGTTCATCACCGCCTCCGGCCTCATCATCGCCGTCTCCCAGCTCAAGCACATCCTCGGGATCAAGGCCGAGGGCCACAGCCTGGTGCATATCGTGCTGAGCCTCTGGGAGCATATCGGCGAGACCAACCCGATCACGCTGGCGATCGGCGTCGGGGCGACGGGTTTCCTGTTCTGGGTGCGCAAGGGGCTGAAGCCGTTGCTCCTGCGGCTCGGGGTGGGGCGGGGGCTGGCGGAGGTGCTGGCCAAGGCCGGGCCAGTGGCGGCGGTGGTGGTGACCACGCTGCTCGCCTGGGGCTTCGGGCTTGGCGACAAGGGGGTTCGAGTCGTCGGCGATGTGCCCTCGGGCCTGCCGCCGCTGACGATCCCGAGCTTCGATCTCGCACTCTGGACCTCGCTCGCGGGCTCGGCCTTCATCATCTCGATCATTGGCTTTGTCGAAAGCGTGTCGGTGGCGCAGACCCTCGCCGCGAAAAAGCGCCAGCGGATCCAGCCGGACCAGGAACTGGTCGGCCTCGGCGCCTCGAACATCGCCTCCGCGATCTCCGGCGGCTTCCCGGTGACGGGCGGCTTCTCGCGCTCGGTGGTGAATTTCGATGCCGGCGCCGAGACCCCCGCCGCCGGCGCCTTCACCGCCGCCGGCATCACCTTCGCCGCGCTGTTCCTCACGCCGCTGTTGTATTTCCTGCCGCAGGCCACGCTTGCCGCGACGATCATCGTCGCCGTGCTCAGCCTGGTCGATTTCTCGATCCTCAAGCGCACCTGGGCCTATTCCAAGGCCGATTTCGCCGCCGTCGCCGCGACGATCCTGCTCACGCTGGGCTTTGGCGTCGAGCTCGGCGTCTCGGCCGGTGTCGGGCTGTCGGTGGTGCTGTTTCTCTACAAGACCTCGCGCCCGCACATCGCCGAGGTCGGCCTCGTGCCGGGCACCGAGCATTTTCGCAACGTGAAGCGCCACAAGGTGCTGACCCACCCGGAGATGATGACGCTGCGGCTCGACGAAAACCTCTATTTCGCCAATGCCCGCTACATCGAGGATTTTGTGCTGGAGCGGCTGGAGCGCGGCTGCCCGGTGAAACACGTGGTGCTGATGTGCTCGGCGGTGAACGTGATTGACCTCTCGGCGCTGGAAAGCCTCGAAGAGATCAACCGCCGGCTCAAGGACATGGATATCAAGCTGCACCTGTCCGAGGTGAAAGGCCCGGTGATGGATCGCCTCAAGCGCACCCATTTCCTCGACGAGCTGAGCGGCGAGGTGTTCCTGTGCCAATACGGCGCGATGCGCGCGCTGGCCCCGGTCGAGGACGGCCGCGCGCCGGTGGCGGTGCAGTAGGGGGGCGACAGGGCCAAACCCTCTTCCCCCGAATCCCTCTGCCTGCTACCCATCCGCAAAATAGGTATGGGAGATAACGAATGCGGATTTCGGCCAACACGCCCGTGATCGTCACCGGCGGGGCCTCCGGCCTCGGCGCGGCCGTGGCGCGGGGCTTCGCCGCGCTGGGCGCGCCGGTGGGGATCTTCGATCTGAACGAAGAGCTTGGCCGCGCCTTGGCCGGCGAGCTCGGGGGCGCTTTCGCCCGGGTCGACGTGTCCGACCCCGACAGCGTGCGCGCGGGCTTCGCCACACTGCGCGCCGCCCACGGCCAGGAACGCGTTCTGGTCAATTGCGCCGGGATCGGCCCGGCGGCCAAGACCGTCTCGAAAGGCGTGGCGCATGATCCGGGCGCGTTCATGAAGACCATCGCGGTGAATCTCGGCGGCAGCTTCAACTGCGCCTCCCAGGCGGCCCAGGGCATGGTGGCGGCGGAGCCGCTGAACGACGACGGTGCGCGCGGCGTGATCGTCAACACCGCCTCGGTCGCGGCGTTCGACGGGCAGGTGGGGCAGGTGGCCTATGCCGCCTCAAAAGGGGGCATCGTGGCGATGACCCTGCCGATGGCACGCGATCTAGCGCGCGATGGCATCCGCGTGAACACGATCGCGCCGGGGATCTTCCATACGCCGTTGCTTGCCCAGCTGCCGCAGGAGGTGCAGGACAGCCTTGGTGCGCAGGTGCCGTTCCCCGCGCGGCTTGGACGCCCGGAGGAATTCGCCGCCCTCGCGCTGCACATCGCCGAGAACGACATGCTCAACGGCGAGGTGATCCGCCTCGATGGCGCGATCCGCATGGCGCCGCGCTGAGGCCGCCGGGCCGGGCCGCTCTCTACATTGTTCTCAAAATACCTCACGGCGGTCCGGGGGCGTGACACCCCCGGCGTCACCCCGCGTCGGGCTGGCGCGTCGGCGCGGCGCTTGAGAAGGCGGGCAGGGATTCGAGCGCGTCGAAGATCCGGCGGATCGTCGGATAGGGGGACATGCTGACCTCGAAGCGGCGGTTGTTCCACATCTGCGCGTAGAGGCAGCAATCGGCATAGCCCGGCACTTCGCCATGACAGAACGTGCCGGTGTTGGGGCTGTCGGTCAGCATCTTCTCGAGTGGCTCGAAGGTGGTGTGCACCCAATGCCGGAACCAGTCCTTCTTGCCGGCGTCGCCGGCGTTGAAATTGGTGTCGAGGTAGTTGAGCACGCGCAGGTTATTGATCGGATGAATCTCCAGCGCCACCATCTGCGCCAGCGCGCGCACCCGGGCGCGCGCGCGCGGCCCTTCGGGCAACAGGCGGGGGGCGTCGGGATAGGCCTCGTCGAGCCATTCCATGATCGCCAGAGACTGGGTGAGCACGGTGCCATCTTCCAATTCCAGCGCCGGCACCAGGGCTTGCGGATTGAGGCCGGTAAAGGCGTCGTCGCGGTGCGCGCCGTTGGGCAGGTGCACGGGAACGTATTCGTAAGCCAGCCCCTTGAGGTTCAACGCCGCGCGCAGCCGGGTGGAGCTGGAGGAGCGAAAGTAGTTGTGCAGTTTCAGCATGATGGTCCGCGATCCTTCTGGTCGGGCCACCCTGCCACGGCGACCGCGGCGTGGGAAGGGGCAGGCTGGCGCTTCGCGCCGCAACGGTGCTAGAAAGCGCGACATCTGGATGGAGCGACGGACCAGGATGGCAACAGGCCGGACATACGACGCGGCGCGCGCCGCCGCCCGCCTCTCGGTCGCGCCGATGCTGGATTGGACCGACCGGCATTGCCGCTATTTCCACCGGCTGATGAGCCGTAAGGCGCTGCTCTATACCGAGATGGTCACCGCGCCCGCGCTGGTACGCGGCGGGGCGCTGCACCTGCTCGACTTCAACGCCGAAGAGCACCCGGTGGCGGTGCAACTCGGCGGCGCGGACCCGGTCGAGCTGGCCGAGGCGACGAAACTCTGCGTCGCGCGCGGTTATGACGAGGTGAACCTGAATGTCGGCTGCCCCTCCGACCGGGTGCAATCGGGCACCTTCGGCGCGGTGCTGATGAAAACGCCCGACCTGGTGGCCGACTGCGTGGCGGCGATGCAGGACGCGGCGCAAGGCGTTGAGATCACGGTGAAATGCCGCATCGGCGTCGATGAGCAGGAGCCCGAGGCGGTGCTGCCGGACTTTCTCGAAAAGATCCGCGCCGCCGGGGTGAGCCGGGTCACGATCCACGCCCGCAAAGCCTGGCTCAAGGGCCTCAGCCCGAAGGAAAACCGCGAGGTGCCGCCGCTGCAATACCCGCTGGTGCACGACATGAAGCGCGCCTTTGGCGATATGCACCTGTCGATCAACGGCGGCATCGCCACGCTCGACGCGGCGCGCGCCCATCTCGACGCCGGGATGGACGGGGTGATGATCGGCCGCGCCGCCTACCACGATCCCGCCTCGGTACTGCTGAACGCTGATGCGGCGATCTTCGGCGCCGCGCCGACCGGGCAAACCGCCCATGATGTCGCCCGCGCCATGCTGCCCTACATCGCGCGCCACCTCGCCGGCGGCGGGCGGCTCCATGAGATCACCCGGCACATGCTCGGGCTGTTCGCGGGCCGTCCCGGTGCGCGGGCCTGGCGACGCGTGCTGTCGGAGGGGGCGACAAAACCGGGGGCAGGGGTGGCGCTTGTGCTTGACGCGCTCGCCCGGGTGCCGGAAGACGGGGAAACACGCGCGACCGGGGTACGCTACGACGACGACCCCTGCGCCACCTGACCGCCGGAGATCGCCATGCCCGAAATATCGACCCTGTTGCCGCTGCTGTTCCTGCTGCTCGCCATTGGTGCCTTTGCCGGGGTGCTGGCGGGGCTGCTCGGCGTCGGTGGCGGCATCGTGCTGGTGCCCGCATTCTACTATACCTTCTCCGGGCTCGGCTATGAGAGCGGCACGCTGATGCAGGTCTGCCTCGCCACCTCGCTGGCGACGATCATCGTCACCTCGATTCGCTCGGTGCTGTCGCATCACCGCAAGGGCGCGGTGGACTGGGATATTCTCAAGACCTGGGCGCCGGGCATCGTCGTGGGTGCCGTGATCGGCGTGCTGGTGGCCTCGGGGCTGCGCTCGACCACGTTGCAGGCGATCTTCGGCGTGCTCGCCTTCGCGATCGGTCTCTACATGCTGTTGGGCAAGTCCGAATGGCGGCTGGCCGAGGAAATGCCGCGCGGCCCGCTGCGCTATGTGCTGTCGCCGCTGGTCGGCTTCCTGTCGGTGCTGATGGGCATCGGCGGCGGCTCCTTCGGGGTGCCGATCATGACGCTGCACGGCGTGGCGATCCACCGCGCAGTAGCCACCGCCGCCGGCTTCGGGCTGATCATCGCGCTGCCTTCGGTGATCGCCTTCCTGTTCGTCGATGTCGCCGGTGCGCCGCCCTATACGCTCGGCGCGGTCAACATCCCCGCCTTCCTCGTGGTCATCGCGATGACCACGCTGACCGCCCCGCTCGGGGTGAAACTGGCCCACGCGCTGGACCCGAAACCGCTCAAGCGCGTGTTCGGCGTGTTTCTCACGCTCGTCGCGCTCAACATGCTGCGCAAGGCGACGGGGCTGTTCTAGGCCGCGCCACTTTTTCTTGGCTCAAATACCTCGGGGGGTCACAGGGGGGCAGCGCCCCCCTTGCGCCGCCTAGCGCCGGGCGCGGGCGTGAAAGATGAACCCCAGCGTGTTCAGCAGCAGTTGCGCGGCGAGGATCTGGGTGGACTGCGAGGGGTCGTAGTCCGGCGCCACCTCGACCAGGTCGATCCCCACCACCTCGTGGGCCTCGGCCACCCCCTGCAACAGCTCGAGCACCTCGTAGTAGAGAAAGCCGCCATGGCTCGGCGTGCCGGTGCCGGGCGCGATCGAGGGGCAGAAGCCGTCGATGTCGATGGTGATGTAGAGCCGCGCGCCTTTGGGGATGCGCGCCAGCACCGCCTCGGTCCCCAGCGCCCGCACCTGGCGCACCGACAGGATGTCGGACCGCATCGCGCGGGCGGCGTCGTAGCCGTCCCGGGCGGTGGACGAGACGTTGCGGATGCCGAGCTGGGTCAGGCCGGTGACGTAGGGTTTTTCCGCTGCCCGCCGCATCGGGTTGCCGTGGCCGCGCGTCACCCCGTGGCGCACGTCGACGAAATCGAGATGCGCGTCGATCTGCAGGATGTGGATGTCGCCCATCCCTTCGAACGCCTCGATGCAGGGGATATTGACCGAGTGATCGCCGCCCAGCACCACCGGCAGGGCGCCGGCGTCGAGCGCGGCGCGCACGCCGGCGCGGATATTGTCATGGCTTGTGAGCGTGTCGGTATGCACGATGTCGGCGTCGCCCATGTCGACGATCCGCACCTCGGGGCCGAGGTAGATGGCGTCGTCTTCGTGGTCGTAAGCCCCGGCGTGGCCGAAGGAAAACAGCGTCGAGGCCTCGCGGATCGCGCGCGGGCCGAAGCGCGCGCCGGCGCGAAACTGCGTCCCCGCGTCGAACGGCGCGCCAAGCACGGCCACGTCCGCCTCCAGTGCCGACCAGTCCGGCTGGTAGGGGGATTTCGCGAAGGTTGAAATCCCGACGAAGGGCAGGTTCAGCCGCCCGCTCTCGTAGCCATGTCCCGACATCTTGCCTCCCGCCTTGTTCCCGGCGACGATGGCCGAGACGCCCCGGCCACGCAAGGGCCGCGACGCCTGGGCGCATTTTCATTTGCCCCGGCGGCGGGCATCTGGCAACGACGCGAGCAGAACAGGAGGATCACATGTCGCAGCCCCCCCCC